>Ga0209367_1000020_pt1 | contig 93826 bp, 74 predicted proteins | sample WorMetLIZISLAND2_FD_187412 | JGI IMG/M metagenome (GOLD analysis project Ga0209367, IMG submission 187412) | Marine gutless worms symbiont microbial communities from Max Planck institute for Marine Microbiology, Germany - Olavius geniculatus... ...
CTTGGTTTAGAAAGGGGGCACAATGAAAACTTTATCTATATTTACAATAGTACTGACAATTATTTTTGCTTCATCAATTCCCAACGCAGCAGAAACTGAAGAGATGCCGCGTTCGGGCTTTCTCACGACTTATGACGGCCTTGAGAAGGCAGATGAGTACATGGTGGAATGGGTGTACTTAAAAAAGGATGTGGATTTCAAATCATACGACAAGATCATTCTGGACTATGTGCAATTCTTTGTCAAAGAAGATGCAGAATACAAAGGACTGCAGCTTACCGAGCTGAAGGAATTGGCTGACACCTTTCACGAATCTATCATCGAAGCGCTTTCCGATAAGTATCAATTTGTGTCCGAGCCGGGTCCCGACGTCATGCGGATTCGTCTGGCATTGACCAATGTCGAGCCGATAAAACTCGGCCGGAACTTTTTAACGGCCGTCGTGCCGGTCGGCATGGCGATCAATCTTGTAAAAGTGGGTGCGACCGGGGAGTCCATTGGTGTGGGACGGACGTCTATGGAGGCCGAAATTTTTGATACCCAAACCAAGATACGATTGGTTGCAGCGATTGACACCGACGTTGGCAGGAAGTACACCGGTTATAAAGGCGACACCAAGTGGTCGCACGCTGAAGGCACATTTGAAGCCTGGGCAAAAGATCTACGAGAGTTTTTAAATAAACTGTCCGGAAGGGAATAGAGGCCTTGGACGGCAGACCGGAGCAAATCGCCTTTGTGATATTTGGCGCAGTTCTGCCGTTATAGAGGAAAAAATAATGAAGCTAAACTTCATCTCGAAGGTGTCGCTTTGACCGGATACTGGGAGTGATGGAGTAATGGAGTTCTGGAGTGTTGGAAAAAAAGATTGTCATACGTTTATGTGCTTTATCAGTCCTGGCGGTGTTGGTAATTGAAGCGAATTGGATTTGCTTTTGCGTAAGCGGGATCGCAGAAACCACTCCGGACACGTTTCAAAAGGTGAATTATTTCATAGACTTTTCTGATTACGAAAGCGGTTCGGTTGATAATTGGTTAACAAGCAAAGGCTTTAAATTTGAAAGAGATGCTCGCGATCACAGAAAGCTGGACCTGGATGTCGGTGAAAATAGAGTGATCCTGGAGGCCAACTGGCCTATGTTCGGCATCATGGTCAATGAAGGTGTCGATCTGGAAGAATTTACCTCCATCAGGCTCGAATGGGGGATCATTAAATATCCTGAAGGAGCGTCCTGGGAGAATAAAGTCCGAAACGAGGCTCTGATGGTAATTGTGTTCTTTGGTTATGACAAGATGTCCAGCGGGCACCTTCTTATACCCAATTCTCCTTACTTTATCGGCTTTTTTCTCGGCCGGGAAGAGGTTATCGGCAAGGAGTATGTGGGGCGCTATTTTAAAAAAAGTGGAAGGTATGTTTGCCTGGGAAATCCTATACCCGGCGAAACAGTAATATCCGAATATAACCTGGTCTCTGCATTTAAAAGGGAATACGAGAAAGATGAAGTTCCGCTGATCACCGGAGTTGCGCTGGCCATTGATACCACCAAAGCCAAAGATGGGGGGAAGGCGGGGGCATATCTAAAAAGCATTGAATTTTTGGAGTAGCCTGCTCCTGCTGAACTATCATGTAAATGAGTTTCTAGCGACAGCATTACAGCCGTTGTATCATCGTAAAAGAGGTCGTGACATGAACTATAGAGTATTATTGATGTTACTGGGTGCGGTTATATTTTTTTTAAATGAGCCTTCCTGGGGCCAGGACCTGATCGTCTATCCTGCCAAGGGACAGAGCAACGATCAGATGGAAAAAGACAAATACGAGTGTTACTCCTGGGCCAAGGGCCAGACCGGATTTGATCCCATGCAGACTCCCACCGCCACATCTCCGCCGCCCTCCCAGGAAAAGAAAAGCGTGGGCGGCAGTATGCTCAAAGGAGGCGTGCTTGGCGGTGCCGGCGGTGCGGTTATCGGGGGTATTGCCGGGGGCAGTAAAGGCGCCAGAAGAGGAGCAGCCATCGGCGGCCTTTCAGGCGGCGCCATCGGAGGCATCCGCAGTTCAAGTCAGAACCGGCAGGCCGAACAGCGGCAAAAACAATGGGAGCAAGAACAGGCCAGCCAGTACATGCAACGGCGCAATGAGTACAACCGCGCTCATGCCGCCTGCCTTGAGGGCAGAGGATATACGGTGAAATAGTGTATTCATACTCCGAAGATTAGTCGGGTATTCGCTCTTTAAGGAGCTCAGTTGTTGAATTTTGGGAGTACTGGGGTATTGGAGTGTTGGAGTGATGGGGTGCTGGAATATTGGAGTGATGGAACGTTGGGGTAATAGTAAATACTTATTCAGGTCAATTCGGGTATTTAAATAGATTAGCAGGCGATGTCCCAGATCGGCCCAATCCAATATGAAGACGATCATCAATTTGAATAATAACCATCTAATCCAATAACCAATAACCGATAACGAATAACTCTCAATTGAGATCGGAGTTTGTGATGAAGAAAATTATTTGGATTCTGTACATATTTATAGCGGTTAGCTTGGTAACGGCTTCAGCTGTTAAGGCGGAGAATTTCGATGGCAGCAAACCCTTGTTGATATCGATCATCCGGGCAATCGAATGTACGCCCGAAGGCTCCTGCCGTGAGGTAAAACCTGAAACGATTCAGCTGCCGCAATTCTTAAAAATTGATTTCAAGCAAAATATCATTCTACCAGCAGCAGTCGGTGATGAAACCCCGGCTACCAGAATAGAGCGCCAGGAGTTCATTGATGGCAAACTGATTTTGCAGGGCGCCGAAGACGGTTATGAGAAAATGCGCGACGGCCTTGGCTGGACTATGGCCATTTCAGAGGAAACCGGCCAGGTCGTGCTTACCGCCTCCGGCGAACAGGTAGCCTTTGTGGTATTCGGTGCAGCTTTGGCGCTCTAACCAAATAATTGGGCATTTGACTACCGGCTGTGTAAATAGTTCATGCATTCATTTAGGCCAACCATAGCATTTCCGATTTTTAGTCTGGTTCTTTCTTCATTATTGGTGCTGTCTGCTCACGGCGCTGACTACCAATCCTGGTCCGACATCACCACCATTTATAGTTTTGCCGATCGCTGGCGTTATGATGGCGACCAGGGTATCCGCTGGGGGGAGCAAAACGACAGTGATTGGATGCTGCTGTATGTCCGTCCCTCGGTTCGTTACCGCGTCAAGCCCTGGTTCACGGTCCACGGCGGGATAAGGTTTTTTCAGACCTTTATTGATGATGAAGAGGATACCTTTGGAATCGCCCCTGGCAGGGCCTTCGATTCGTCTGGCCGACGATTGGAAACTACGTCTTCCATCATTACCTGCGCCTGGAAGAACGCGTGATCTGGCAAACCGAGGGTGAAAAGGATTCCGATTTTACCGTGCGGTCCCGCTATCAGCTGGGCTTTCGTTCACCGAATTACAAGATCCTATTTAAAAACGGCATCTATTTGACGGGATCGATAGAGCCGTTCGCGGATCTGGAAAAACCCCTATTTGTCAATCGAATACGTTATGACGTCGGCCTCGGGACCACTTTCTCCGACACCTGGCGCGTGCAATTGCGCTATTTGTTGCAGCAAGGACGGGATAGTGCAAGTGCGACATTCACCGCTGATGAGCACATTTTACGCCTGCGTCTTTTTTACACTTTTAAATGATGAATCTAATTTAAAAAGGAGAGTGTTTCAGTATTTCATATTTGAAGAAAGAATTGAGGCCGGTTTGCACGCATTTATTGCTGAAGAGTTGCCTGAAGTAAAGTAATTTTCGGATTTAGTGTCTATTTATTGATATCACATCATGTTTGCACAGGATTTGTGACTATGGGTGAAAAGTAAAATAGATCCGCCGACCTGCGTCGAGCTCAGTCGAGTCGAGGCGAACCATAAATATTCAATTTTCAATTTTCAATCTTCAATTCCGGCTCTGCCGGATTGATCAGGTTATACAAAAAAAACAGGAGTCGACAGAGTCAAAATGATCCACAGTCGGTGTTATAATTTTGTTTCGAATGTATCGTAATTTCTAAATGTGTCGTAGTGGGTTTCATACCCGCCGTTCAAGCATTCGTTGAAAACCAATAAAAAGAAAGGAAGGCAATCATGAAATCAAGACTATCCATTGGATTGATCATCGCGAGTTTGATCACTGTATTGGTTCTGGGGGATGTAACTAAGGTAAAAGCTCAGCAATCGATAAATCTAAGCGACATCGTCGTTGTTGTTGCCACGGTCGTGGCCATCGACAGGGTGGACCGCCATGTAACACTGCGCATGCCTGGCGGCAGTTTTCAAACGGTAGAAGTGGATCACGCGGCACGGAATTTTGACCAGATTGAGATCGGCGATAAGGTCAAAATCAAATTTTATGAATCGGTCGCACTTTTTCTTGGCCAACCTGGGGAGAAACCGGAGGCTTCGGCTGGCATGGCTGTTGCGAGGTCAGCCAAAGGCGAAAAACCGGCCGGCGTTGCTGTTGAGACGGTTGACGTGGCTGCCACAGTACAAAACATCGACCGAAAAAATCGTAAGGTGACGCTTAAGGGGCCGCATGACATTCTGATGACTCTCAAAGTCGATGAGTCGGTGAAAGGCTTCGATAATCTGAAAGAGGGCGATTCGATCCATGTCCGCCATACCGAGGCCATTGCCATTTCAGTGGAGGAACAGTGAAAACAAGGTAGTAAAGAATGGATATTAGGGGAATGAAAAAAAGTAAAGGTGTCATTAACGGAAAAGCTCTTTAAATTCATATGGCTAATCCTGCTGTAACCATCTTCGGCTTGGCGGATAAATCCTGTCTGAATATATGGAGTTTCATACGATCCATCCGCTCACAAGAAATTGATGGTGACGATGTAGATGTGACTATCAAAACCAACGGGCTGGATTTTTCAGTATTTCTGGACAATCGTGACTTTTGGCTCAACCCTTCCAGAGGATATGGTCTGCGTGGTAAAAAAATCGCGGGATTTCGTTTGGAGTGACAGCACGGATTCCCGCATTGATAGAATTATGTAAATCGGTATTGAAAGGACAGCAACAAATTATTGTTGACATCTTATGACATTGGTAACTGTCGATCTTTATTTATTTTGGAGATAAGTGACAATTATGGCGCTCAGAAAAAAGGCATTAAGCTCCACCGTGTTATTCTGTATTCTGTGGTCTTTCATTGCCCTTCAGGGCCAGGCGCGAGCAGGTGAAATTGATGAAAACCAGCTGGGAGGGTGGTATATGTACATGTGGTCAACCCAGCTCAAAGAGAGCCGTTTCGGATTTCAAGGTGATTTTCAGTTTCGCAACTGGGACCTGATCGGTGATATGGAACAACTACTATTAAGAGGTGGATTAACATACAGCCCTGACTCATTAGCGGTGAAGTTCACCCTTGGTTATGCCTTCATTCTAAGTGGAGAATTTGGCAGTAGTAACGATACTTCCAAAGAAAATCGTATTTATCAGGAGGCGGCCTTACCGCAAAAACTAGGCGGGAGAACTTATATCAATCACCGTTTCCGGTTTGAGCAGCGTTGGGTTGAGAACCAAGATTTTCGCACACGCTGGCGGTACGGCCTTTTCATTAATATCGCCTTAAATAATAAAGAACTTGTCAAAGGAACCTACTATTTCGCTTTTTACAATGAAATATTTATTAATGGAGAGCGGGACATCGGTGATGATAAAAAGGTTGAATTGTTTGATCGTAATCGCATTTATGGTGCAATCGGTTATTGCATATCTGACGAATTGAGATTTCAGGGCGGATATATGCATCAAATTACCGATGACTGGAATAAAGGTCAACTCCAGTTGGGTCTTCATCATTCGTTTTGAAATAAATGCGCCTGGTCTCAGGTTAAATGATACAGTCATCATTGCCATAGTCACCTTTGCATTTGCTATCGTTTGTCTAACAAATGCATCTGAGCAAGGAAATTGCCCAACACCAGATTTATCTGACGATACCTATAAGTAAAGAGATACAAACGGATCTCCGGAAAAGCTGATGGAAATATTGCGAGAAAAGGTTGCCAAGGGAACAATAACAACCCAACATGTCACACTCTCCGAGGCCGCTTTCAGCCTATAGAACCTCCAGGTTGGAAGATAGGGCGGGCTGAGGTCCGAAACCGGAAACATTGCGCTACCTGCAACGGCTTGTCAGAAAAAGTGCTTTAAGGATCTTGTCGAATACCACACATAAAGGATGTGGCTTGAAGATAGACATGCCGGTGAAAATTTACCGGATGATTTTACACTTTTAAATAATGAATCTAATATAAAAAGGAGGCCGATTGTGAAAAGTTTAGCGAATCTGTTACCAATCATAATTTTTTTGATCCCGGGTCTTCTTTTAGCTGAATCTGTGCCTGATCTGGATTTGAATCACTTGCTTTCTGAAAAAAAAGCGCTTGTTAAAGAAACAATGCAGCTGACTGAAAAAGAAAGTGCCGTGTTCTGGCCTTTATATGCTGAATACGAGAAAAACCGGACATACATTTTTAACCGGTACAGTGCTTTGCTAAAAGAGTATATGCAGGAACGAAAGAACCTGTCTGATAGCAAAGCTGAAGAAATGATGAGCGAGCTACGGGAGATACAGACTGAAGATCTTGAATCCAGGCGCGCATATTTTAATAAAGTAAGCCAAAAATTGCCGTACAAAAGAGTGTTTCAGTATTTCATATTCGAAGAAAGAATTGAGGCCGGTTTGCATGCATTTATTGCTGAAGAGCTGCCTGAAATAAAGTAATTTTCGGATTTAGTGTCTATTTATTGATATCACATCATGTTTGCACAGGATTTGTGACTATGGGTGACAAGTAAAATAGATCCGCCGTCCTGCGATGAGCTCCCCTCGACTTGCTCGGGGCCTGAGCCTGTCGAACGGCAGTCGAATCGAGGCGAACCATAAATATTCAATAATCAATATTCATTTCCGGCTCTGCCGGGTTGGGTATTTGTAAATGTATGTTAAGAAAAGTATAGGCGTTTTCGAGCTTCTATCGGAGCACTGGAAGGCGATTCTCGGCATCCTGGTCTTCGTGACATCGACGTCGGTAGTATATACCACACTTCTACGCGAGAGCATCGATGTGTCTATAACCGCGTTGAGTGGTTTCTCGGCGGCAATCTCCTTTTTTATCGCATTCTTCACTGCACAGGCCTACTCCCGCTGGTGGGAGGCACGCAAGATTTGGGGATCCTTTGTTAACGATTCACGCTCATTTGGTAGAATGGTTATGACTCTTTTCGGGCCCGCTGAGCGTGATGTGCCGGAGATTCAGCATCGGTTGGTTCGCAGGCACATCGCGTACCTTTATGCGGTCAAGGAGCGTCTTCGTAACGAGTCGCCACGAGAGTATACGAAGTATCTCAGCGATGAAGATGCAACCCGGGTCACCGGTTCTTCCAATATTGGTAACACAATACTGCAGCTACAAGGCGAAGATATCGACGCTGCCGAACGTGAGAATTATATCGACGTCATCCGTCTCGCGCAGTTTAACGACATGCTCAGCCGGTTCAGCACATCACAGGGTATGGCCGAGCGCATCAAGACAACTGTGTTTCCGGCTTATTACGCGTCAATGATCCGCGTCTCAATCTGGATTTACATACTCGCCTTTCCTCCCTCACTCAGTGAAGAAATCGGCTTCATGGCAATCCCGGTATCGGCAGTCCTCGTGTTGTTCTTTTACCTGATATTCAGTATCGGTAGGGTCATGCTCGATCCGTTCGAGGGCAAACCACACGATACACCCATGTCGAGTATTATTCGCACAATAGAAATCAATCTGCTCGAACAGATAGGGGACGACAACATTCCTGCACCCCTCGAACCGATCAAAGCGCGCTACCTTATGTAAAGGGCAAAAGGGGACGAGTATCAAGTTAATTGGTAACTGTCGATCTTTATTCATTTTGGAGATAAGTGACAACTATGGCGCTCAGAAAAAAGGCATTAAGCTCCACCGTGTTATTCTGTATTCTGTGGTCTTTCATTGCCCTTCAAGGCCAGGCGCGAGCAGATGAAATAATTGTTTGATCGTAATCGCATTTATGGAGCAATCGGTTATTGCATATCTGACGAATTGAGATTTCAGGGCGGGTATATGCATCAAATTACCGATGACTGGAATAAAGGTCAACTCCAGTTGGGTCTTCATCATTCGTTTTGAAATAAATGCGCCTGGTCTCAGGTTAAATGATACAGTCATCATTGCCATAGTCACCTTTGCATTTGCTATCGTTTGTCTAACAAATGCATCTGAGCAAGGAAATTGCCCAACACCAGATTTATCTGACCATACCTATAAGTAAAGAGATACAAACGGATCTCCGGAAAAGCTGATGGGAATATTGCGAGAAAAGGTTGCCAAGTGAACATTAACAACCCAACATGTCACACTCTCCGAGGCCGCTATCAGCCCATAGAACCTCCAGGTTGGAAGCTAGGGCGGGCTGAACTCCGAAACCTGAAACATTGCGCTACCTGCAACAGCTTGTCAGAAAAAGTGCTTTAAGGATCTTGTCGAATACCACACATAAAGGATGTGTCTTGAAGATAGGCATGCCGGTGAAAATTTACTGGATGATTTTGGTTTTTGCTTTAATCGGCATTGTGCCTCAACACATGTCAGCTAACGAGGTTGCCTGGCGGTCGATTGGCTTGCGTGGAGGTATGAATGATCATCGTAATAATGAAGATTTTAATCAGTATGAAGGCTTTGCCACTTGGAAATTGCCTTGGCTTTGGCAATGGAATTCCGGCTGGACGCTAGGCTCGTATTTTGAAGCAAATGCCGGGTTGCTGAGAGGCGGCGGCGAATCCGCATTTGTGGGATCAATCGGACCTGGCATCTATTTTACGGGGTTTAAGGAGATAATATACATATCTATGGGCATCAATCCGACAATCATCAGCAAGCACAAATTTGGCGATGAAAATTTAGGGGGTCCCATACAGTTTACTTCCCACATTGGACTAAATTTTATTTTTACCAATCATTATTCTATTGGTTATCGCCTGCAACATATGTCTAATGCCGTTTTGTATGAATCCAATCCGGGCCTGAATTTGCATATGATTGAGCTGGGTTATCGGTTCTAAGTTAATATAAAGAAGTACCATAGATTCTTTCTATGATATTGGTTTTAAATCTTTGGAGCAGGGGTAGAGTCAAGCAAAGGGGGCAACCATGAAAAGCAAATCTTTTTTGACCATACTAATCCTTATTTTTACGGCAACCTCACCCCTGTTGAGTGTCGATGATCCTGACAGGGTACTGGAGTCCGGTGAACATGCCATCACAAAGCGAATTCAGCAAACAATGACGCCTCATGAAATCATCGGGTATCTCAAAAAAGGCAACCAGCGGTTTATCCGCGGCGACATGCTTCGTCACAATTACCTCCAGGAAATGCGCGAGACATCCTCGGATCAGTACCCACCTGCTATTATTCTTAGTTGCATCGACTCCCGGACCACACCCGAAATTGTGTTTGATGTAGGTATCGGAGACATTTTCGATGTCCGTGTAGCAGGTAATATTATGAACGAGGACATTGCCGGGTCCCTGGAATATGCGACTAAAGTTGCAGGATCCAAAGTCGTGCTTGTCATGGGCCACACCGGATGCGGTGCTGTCAAAGGGGCGGTTGATGATATAAAGCTGGGCAATTTAACTGGTCTTCTTGCCAAACTCAAACCCGCCGTCGATGCCGTGGACCAAACGGCCGGAGCGCGGACTTCGAAAAACAAAAAGTTCGTGGACACCGCGGCCATCGAAAACGTTAAACTGACGATCGAAAATATTCGACGCATCAGCCCAGTGCTAAGAGAACTGGAAAAAGAGAATAAAATTCTCATTAAGGGCTGCCTCTACGACATAAAGACCGGGCGAGTATTATTTCTGGATGAGAAATAGTTCTCAAAGCGGATCCGTGAGCTATCAAATCTATAAAGTGGGAAAATTATATCCAAATTAAGCGCCGGTATCAGATTTTCTACGAGGTTAGACAATTAAAGGACATGATAATATTTACATTGCCATAACAAGTACAAACATTTATGGATTGCATAAATCGGCTATAAGGGTGATGTTGTGTCAATAAATCACAAGTTCAGTAATTTTAGTTTTCTGTCATTGTATCCCAAGTCTCACTCTGGCAAGATTTCAGCTTATTTAATTAAAAGACAATTAAGGACAGCTTGCTTATGAAGGATCCTCAAAAAAATCGCCAATCGTCCCAACACGGATCAATCCAAAACCCAAGTACCGGTATTTTAGGAGGCAGTTAACATCAGCCTCAAACGAGAGGTAATTAAACATGTCAGGTGCAGGTGAACTGTTATTCGAGCAACCCTCCAAAGATACGCTGCGGGTGATTCTCTCCGGTAGCTGGAAACTCGGGCAACCGCTGCCTTCGACGAGTGATGTCCGTCAGCAGGTCGAATCGGCCGGCGCTATCCGACAAATCACCTTCAATGCGGAAAAGCTTGGAGATTGGGATACCGGCCTCCTTACTTTCCTCAGGAAGCTTTGGAAACTCTGTTCGAGCAGCAACATTAATTTGGACAGCAGTGGGCTGCCGGAAGGGGCCCGGCAGATCCTGGAACTGGCAGCGGCGGTGCCCGAGAAAAAAGACGCCCGCAAGGCCGATGGCAGGGTCACCTTCCTCAATAACCTGGGCGACCAGACGGTGGAATTTTTCCGCTCCTCGAGCGATCTATTGGAATTTATCGGCGAGGCCACGGTCGCCTTTTTCCGGCTAATTCGCGGCAAGGCCCAGTATCGTCGCACCGATCTGTGGCTGATTATCGAGTCCTGCAGTGGGCAGGCGCTTCCCATTGTCGCCCTCATCAGCTTGCTGGTCGGTTTGATCCTGGCCTTTATCGGCGTCATTCAACTGGCACTTTTCGGCGCCGAGATCTATGTGGCCAATCTCGTGGGCATTGCCATGGTGCGGTTGATGGCAGCCATCATGACGGGCATCGTCATGGCCGGTCGAACGGGAGCGGCTTTTGCCGCACAAATCGGCACCATGCAGGTGAACCAGGAGATCGACGCGCTAAAGACCCTGGGTCTGTCGCCCATGGAGTTTTTGGTCCTACCGCGTATGCTGGCACTTACTCTGATGATGCCGCTTTTGGCCCTTTTCGCCAATGTCATGGGTATCCTGGGCGGTGCGGTGGTGGCCATCAGCATGCCAAACATCAATGCAATTCAATATTTCAACCAGACGGTGGCGGCGGTCAGGCTCTGGGATCTGTGGATCGGACTTTTCAGCAGCGCTGTTTTTGGGGTAATCGTGGCGATTTCCGGCTGCATGCGCGGCATGCAGTGCGGACGGAGTGCATCGGCGGTGGGAGAAGCTGCCACATCAGCCGTCGTCACTGCCATCGTGGGCATTATCGTGGCCACAGCGATCATTACCATTATGACGAATATTCTCGGAATCTAGTTAAAAAGGTTTCAGGTGTTCCGCCGAAGGCGGACTGCCGGCCCAAAAAACGGCCGGTCTAATCGAAAAAAACTTCGTATTTTTGTATAGGCTGTTTTGGATTGTGGGAGCGGTTTTTAACCGCGATTTCCCCGCTACGGGTAATCGTGGCCGGAGGCCACTCCCACCAACCATTAACATCTACCTAATTGATCTTGAATCTTATGAAGTTTCTTACAAGTTTTCGGCTTACAGCCTTATGGGATGCGGGTTGCGGGTTTAAAAATGACTAATGACGAGTGTCGAATGTCGAATTAAGGAATTCTGTCGATTTAAAAGAATTGTCAAACATTTGAGATTTGGGATTTTGCATGCCTTCGAGGACGAGGACGAGTACGAGGACGCGGACGCGGATGAGGATGATTGTAATAATCCCAATATGAATATCCAAGTTTTGAATTTGATTCATTGTTTTTTGTGATTTGCCCTTCGACAGGGCTCAGGGTGGTGAGCTTGTCGAACCATTTGTAATTTGGAGTTTGAGTTTTGGGATTTTGAGCAACTTCATGCTGCAGATCAAAAATAGCTATGTCTGAACCGAAAACATCTAAGCAGGCCCATATCACCGTAAAAGACCTCACCATGGCCTATGGTGATTTCGTGGTCATGCGCGACCTGGGTTTCACGATCAACCGGGGGGATGTCTTCATCATCATGGGCGGCAGCGGGTGCGGCAAGAGCACCATGATGACCATATTGATCGGCCTGAAATCCCCGGCCAGGGGTCAGGTATTTTACGAAGATGTCGACTTCTGGGCATCCGACTCCGAGACCCGCGAGCGGATCATCCGGCAGGCCGGCGTCATGTATCAAAGCGGCGCTCTTTGGAGTTCCATGACCCTGGCCGAAAATGTGGCGCTGCCCCTCGAGACCTACACGGACCTGGGTGCCGGAGAGATTCGCGATGCGGTGGAGCTGAAGATGGCCCTGGTGGGTCTGGCCGGTTTTGAGGAGTTTTACCCTTCGGAGATCAGTGGAGGGATGCAGAAGCGGGCCGGTATCGCGCGGGCTATGGCCCTGGACCCGGAAATTCTCTTCTTTGACGAACCCTCGGCCGGATTGGACCCGGTGAGTGCACGCAGGCTGGATGATCTCATTTTGCAATTGAGCGAAAGCCTGGGGACGACCATGGTAGTGGTGACCCACGAGCTGGCCAGCATCTTCACCATTGGGAACAACTCCGTATTTCTGGACGCCTCAAAACGGACCATGACGGCCACAGGCAACCCCAATAAGCTTCTGGCTGAAACTGAAGATCCCACGCTGCGTCTATTTTTGACACGCGGGGAGAAATCATAACCCGGGAAGGAAAACCATGGCAAAACAAGCAAACAGGAAGATGATCGGCGGGTTCGTTGTAATTGCGATAGGCATCATGGCAGCCAGTGTCGTCATTTTCGGATCCGGGGACTTGTTCAAAGAGACCCGTAAGCACGTGCTCTATTTTGAAGGCTCCGTCAAGGGTTTGAATATTGGTTCGCCGGTGCTTTATAGAGGGGTCCAGGTAGGTGCGGTGAAAAATATAATCATCCGGTCCTATGTGAAAGACCTCAAGTCCTATATTCCTGTCATCATCGAGGTCTACCCGGATAAATTCGAGGTTATTACGCACGGCGAAGACATGCGAGCTCCGCATGAGAGAATCCCGAAACTCATTGAGATTGGCCTGCGTGCCCAGCTTGTAACCCAGAGTCTGATCACGGGCCAGCTTCTGATCGAATTGGACATGCATCCGGGCACACCCATTGTCTTGAAGAACCTTGACGAGGAGTACAGCGAGATCCCCACGATTCCGTCCACCCTGGCAAGGCTGGGTAAAACCCTGGAAAAACTTGACCTCAAAGAGATAAGTGCCCGTTTGATTTCGATTCTGGCCAGCGTCGATCGTATCCTGAAAAATCCGAACATCGAGGCCAGCTTGCATGAGTTAAAAGGCGCTTTAGGTGACGCGCGGGGCTTGGTGCAAAACGTGAACGGCAAAGTGGATCCCCTGGCAGAAAACCTGAACAGCACGCTCACGGATACCCGGGGGTTGGTCAACCACTTGGATCAAGAAGTGAAGCCGCTAACCGGCCAGGCGAAATCCACGCTGGATGATATCGGCAAGCTGGCCCGAGATGTGGATGGCAAAGTTGATCCGCTTTCGAGATCGGTGACCCAAGCATTGAAATCCGTAGACTCGGCCTTCAAAAGCATCGATGGCCTGGTAGGCGAGCGCTCGCCGACCCGCGCCGATTTGGATAATACCCTGAATGAACTCGCCGGGGCCGCCCGCTCCCTGCGGATTCTGGCCGACTACCTGGAACGGCACCCCGACGCCCTTATTAAGGGTAAAACGGGTTATTAGATCTTTTAACTCCTTTCCGAATTGGAAACGAAGGTATTTCTGAGTCGATTTTTGTTTTCAGATCAACCTAACCCGGATAAACCGGAAATACGAAATCCGAAACAAATCCGAAATTCCAAAACTCAAATGTCTCAAACGACATAACCATCGTGAAAAAGTTTGATTCAATTCCAATCTTTGTAGATGCTTTTTGTTAGTGCTTTACAAAGATGCCAACAAAATTTTTGCACAATTTGCGCAAAACTGATTTGGTAACTGTCTAACGTAGGAGGTTCAGCATGTATGATTTATGCATCCGGATAAGGATATGGATGATCGCCGCCGCCCTGCTCGCCTTGGCCGGGTGTGGGACAACCCCTCCCCCAACCTTCTATCAACTGGCGGAACCCGCCAGCACCCGGTTGAGCGGTTTGGAGCGCGGGATTGCCATCGGCATCGGACCTGTCAATATTGAGCCCTACCTTGATTGGCCCCAAATCGTGGTCCGAGGGGACGGCCACAAACTCCAACTGTCCGAATTCAATCGGTGGGCGGAGCCGCTGAAGGACAGCATTTCGCGGGTGATCATTGTCAATCTGTCCAATATGCTGGAAACAACCCGGGTATTCAAGGTTCCCAGGCGCAACAAAACCATACCCCTTGAATTTAGGACTGAAATTGAAATCGCCCGTTTTGACGGGTATCTGGGTGGTGATGCCCTGTTGGTGGCCCGGTGGACACTTTACGGCCGGGACGAGAAGGCGCTGTTGACCAAAGTTTCGATCATCAGTGAGCCTTCGGGTGGAGAGGGCTATGACGAACTCATTGCTGCACAAAACCGGACGCTTCAGAATCTAAGCCGGGAAATCGTTGCTGCCATAAAAGCAAACCAGTGATCCTGCATGGTAGTCTCCGGATGCCGAATTGTTAAATCTTCCGTATTTAACCATTTTCAAACCATTACACTGTTGGCGGCGGTTTTAGATGGAACATTCTGAATTATGGGCGAATCACCAACCAGGTCAGAGTTGAAGACGCCCGTTTCCAGGAGCTGGCGGTCAACTACGAAGACACCGTCATACGGGCCGCCCAGGAGGTTGAAGACGCCATGGTCGCTTTTTTGCAATCCCAGGATACGGTGGGATTGCTGGCCGATGCCGTCAAGGCCTCCAAACGCTCGGTAGATCTGTCCCTGATCCAGTATCGGGAAGGGCTGGTGGACTACCAGCGGGTGCTGGATACCCAGCGGTTTTTAACCGAGCAGCAGGACCATCTGGTATTTAGCGCGGGATCGGTTGGATTAAATCTGATAGGCATGTACCGGGCCCTGGGCGGCGGCTGGGAAATCAGAGCCGGCCAGGATTTTATACCGGCCAGCATCAAAGAGGAGATGGAGAACAGAACCAACTGGGGGAATATATTGTCGCCGGAAAAAACGGAGTATCCACCGGCACAAGAGGTCAACTCATTGTTTAACCGGCCAGATTGGTAAACTTATTGGAGCTTAGCAAATGAAGACAATTATTCTGATCCTCACACCCATTAGCCTTGTAGACAGCACTTCAATCATTCCACTGAGTATTTTGCCGCTTATTATATTGCTTTCGGGCAGACGCCCGGTCCTGGGCTCAGTAGCGTTTCTGGCGGGGATTTATGCTACATATTTGATCTTGGGTATACTCATTGCGCTTGGACTGAGCAGTATGTTCGACCAAATCAACGTATACCTGACCCAAATATGGGAACATCCCGACACCCTTGATTTAATTCTCCAGATCATCATAGGAGTCATTCTATTGGTATTTGGTTTTAGGAGACCTCGGGCACGTGAAAGCAGGGGTGATAGCGGCATCTCAGAGTCGATCACGCCCCCCAAAGCATTTATTATCGCCGCGGGGCTTGTCATAGTTGGAATGCCGGGTGCAATACCGTATCTGGCAGCGATCGACCAGCTTCTAAGAGCTGACCTTTCCGGGTTAGAAGTAGTTCTGGCATTATTGTACTACAATGTTTTATTTATTCTTCCATTATCGGTTTTGGTGTTCATTCGGGTGCTCTTTCCCAATCAAAGTGAAAGAATATTTGATTTTATTAAAAACTTGATTGCAAAATGGGGCCGCCGAGTCATTGTGACATTGCTGGTTATTCTCGGCCTTGTCATGGTGGTAGACGGAATTGGGTGGTTTTTAGGTATACCGTTGATACCGGTATAATTCCGGCATTGGGTCGGGATTTTCTATTTCCAAAAGATGATATCTGCAATAAGGCTGAAGTTGGGATATTCTCAATACATCTGTATCCTGGTCCAAATAGACTTTCTGCTGCATAACATCCCATATGCAATGATATACTGAGCCCCATAATGACTGATTCGCTAAATGAGAAAATTGCAAATCAATCCAAAAAAGGGGGATCGACGATGAAGTTCAATTCCAAACAAATTCTCTCGCTCCTAAGTGTGGCAATCATTGTGCCATTGACGAGTGCTTCGGCTGGGCCACCCGAGAAAACTCCGATAGTGTCGATTGAGACACGCGTCGGCATGTTGAGGTTTGAAAACAGTTTTGAGGCGGGGATACCCGCGCCTGAAACAACCGAGTTGCTGTTTGAGGAAATTGATTTTCAACGCGCCTGCCAAGCATACATCTGGGCGATGCCCTTGATGGGGTTTTACCAGTGGATGTTTGTTCACGACCGCCAAAACGTCGAACGGGGGCAACTGGTCTACCATGAAAGCTATGATTCCAAGCTTGGTGGCCTGACCTTCAATACGTCCACGCCGTACCTGGTGACTTTTATTGATCTGAGAGACGGGCCAGTGATGGCTGAGATGCCTGATGCTCCCGTGCGAGGTGCGATGCACACCATGTGGCAGGTCGGTATCACCCAGCTGACAAAGCCTGGGAAATATGTATTCGTAGGTCCCAGGCAGGACATTCCAGCTGATCTGCCAGATGGCGCAGAAGCCTTTCAATCCGATACCAGCCAGATCTTTTTCGGCATACGCCTGATGAGTAATACGCACGAGAAACGCATGCAAGATATGAAGCGAGTGAAGCTCGTCAACCTGAAAACGGGAGCGCCGGTTTCAAAGCGCGCACCTCTGTTTCTGGAGCGCGGATATGATTTGATGCAAGCACGTGGCCTTGCCTATTGGGAGTCGCTGCACAAAGCGATCAGTATGACCCCGGTCAGGGAACAGGATCGGATCATAATCGACTTTCTGAGGCCGCTCGGAGTCCAAATCGGCAAATCGTTCAACCCTGACGCCCGCCAGAAACGAATCCTTGAGGAAGCTGTGATCGTGGGTGAGGCCATGGCCAAGACGATTGATTTCAACAAGACGGAGCGCTTGCCCCAGTCCGAATATGGACCGGAGGGAAATCACTGGGAGATTGCAACAGCGGCCCTCCCGAAGCAGAACCGCGATTTCGGAGTCGATCTCGACGGACGAGCCGCGTGGTTCTACGAAGCCGTGACCAACGATATCGCCATGCACGGCATGGAGAACGGCGGATGGGGGCAAGTGTACCTGGACAATTATCGAGATAGCGAGGGAAATGGGCTGAATGGCAGCTTCCACTACACGCTGGACGTGCCAGGTGACGTGCCCCTTGCCGAGACGTTTTGGACGGTCACAGTGTACAACGTGAACAACCGTGCAATTATCAACAACGAACTCAAGCGGGCAGATGTGGGCTCCAATGTGAAAGGCACTGTCCGCAACGACGACGGCTCCTATTCCTTCCATTTCTCGCCGGAGCTTCCGGATGGAGTCGCCCAGGCGAACTGGGTTCAGACCAACCCGAACGAGAACTGGTTTGTCTACTTCCGCGCCTACTCGCCCAGCAAGGAGTTTGCAGCCGAGGATCCTAGAACAATTTTACCAAATTTCAAGCGCGTCAAATAAGGTAAAACCAAGCGAACAAGTAATTGGAGGTTTCACCATGAACCGCTGGATCCTCCTTACCCAGGCCAGGCACTTCTTTGCTGTGCCCGTCCAAGATCCAAACTGGTGATCGACGTTTAATTAATTATAGAAGAGAAGCAAATCAATTGAGGCGCAGCTGGATTATTCCAGCGGCGTGAGATCTCCAAGCACTGTCGGTATTAACTCTGATACGGTTGGATGAATATGCATCGTTCGCTGGATTACCGTGTAGGGCAGTTTAGCCTGCATGATATCTAAAATAGAATGAATGGCCTCGTCGCCACCGACCCCCAAAATTGCCGCACCCAATATTTCTTTGCTGTCGGCATCCACCAGAATTTTCATAAATCCCTGGGTTTCGCCTTTTTCAATGGCGCGGCCGATGTTTGCCATGAATCTTTTGCCGATCAATGCGTTGCGGCCCGACTGCCTTACCTGAGCTTCCGTCATCCCAACGCGCCCCAGCGGTGGGTCGATATACAGACCATAGCAGAGAATGCGATCGCTTACCCTGCGTGGATCGTCGTCCAGTATATTCGCTGCAACAATTTCAAAGTCATTATAGGATGTGTGGGTGAAGGCACCTTTTCCATTGCAGTCACCCAGAGCCCATATACCGGACACATTCGTGCACAGCTGATCATCCACTTGAATAAAGCCGCGTCCATCTGTAATAATCCCGGCTTTATCCAGTCCCAGGTCATCAGTGTTGGGAATCCGTCCAACCGCCAGCAGCAGATGTGAACCGGTTACGTCCCTATCTCCTTTATCGCAATCCAGCTTAATCCGAACGTTTGCGCCATCTTTTTCCGCAGCCATGCACTCAGCATTGAGTCGAATGTTGATGCCCTCGTTCTCCAGGATTTCCTTGACCGCCTCAGAGACATCTTCGTCGTCGCGTGCAATCAGGCGTGTTCCTCTCTCGACAATGGTCACCTGGCTACCGAATCGCCGGTAAATTTGACCAAATTCCAGGCCAATATAGCTGCCACCGATGATAATAAGATGTTCCGGCAAATAGTCCACATGCATCATATTGGAATTGGTCAAATAGTCGATCTGATCAAGACCCGGCATGGGCGGGATAAAAGCCCGGGCGCCGACATTGATGAATATTTGGTCCGCCTCCAGCATTTCATCACCCATCCTCACATTCCGTGGGCCTTCAAAACGGGCATGTCCTTTGAAAACGGTCAGGTTGGGTATTTTTTTCATCCAATCTGGAATCTCATGATTGGATCGGCCTGCAACATCATCTTTGCGCGCCTTGACTTTCTTCATATCCACCGTGATACTACCGTTAATCATCACCCCGAAATCAGCCGCTCGTCTGGCCATGTGAGCTGCACGCGCGCTGGCCACCAGGGTTTTGGTCGGGATACAGCCCGTGTTGACGCAAGTGCCACCGAACAGTTTGCGCTCGATAACCGCCACATTCATTCCCGCGCCCGCCAACTTTGCCGACAGGGATGGCCCGGCCTGACCGGTGCCGATGATTATCGCATCGAATCTTTTCATGGTTTTAACTCCTTTAACCCGTAGCGTTTGTCAAAACAACGTTCTGAATTCGTGGTTCTTGTGAGGCTGCATCTGAACCTTAATTGCGTCAGGTAGATCGAGACAAACGCTGCACGTATTTTACTTAAATTCCATTTTTGTTTCATTATAAGTATTACAATTAAAAAATAGAAAACAACATAGCGGTTGTCACCCTTTGATGGATGAGAGCTTTATCGATTTACGATGCCGTCATTCAAAGGCTGGATCAAACGGAATATTCTTATGACAACCGGTATAAATAGTAGTTTTTACCCTTGAAGATTGCAAATTGAAGATTGGTGGATTCATTGAGGACTTAATAATGGAAATCAGCAAGGAAATTTACGAATTCAGGGGACTCCATACTTAATTGTTGATCTGTCATGATCAAATTTGATATTGCCAAAATCACCGATAGGATCGCAAGTACAGTGTTGCTGCCTTCGTCAACTGCCGTACCCAGGCCAGAGAGGAATTGTCATGAAGGTTTTAGTGATCAATTGTTATATGGACGAAAGGCTCTCAATTCCTCAATTTGTGTGAGTCTGCGTGCATCTGCGATAATCTGCGTCCTAAATTCTTTATAAGGGAGGTTTAAAAGGATGAGAACACGTATCACCGAACTTTTGGGGATAAAACACCCAATCATACAAGGCGGCATGCACTATGTCGGCTTTGCTGAACTTGCGGCAGCGGTTTCCAACGCCGGCGGCCTGGGTATCATCACCGGCCTGACTCAAAAAACGCCGTCAGCCCTTGCAGAAGAAATCGCCCGATGCCGCGATATGACCGACAAGCCTTTTGGCGTCAACCTGACATTTCTGCCCACCGTTACCTCTCCTGATTATCCGGGTTACATCGACGCAATCATCAAAGGTGGTGTGAAGATCGTCGAGACCGCCGGCCGAAATCCGCAGGCTTACCTCCCTGCTCTCAAGGACGCGGGGGTGAAGATAATTCACAAGTGCACGTCGGTCCGCCATGCGTTGAAGGCTGAGGCGATTTGCTGTGATGCGGCATCAGTAGACGGTTTCGAGTGCGGCGGCCATCCCGGTGAGGACGACATTCCAAACATGATTTTGCTCCCTCGGGCAGCAGATGAGCTGAAGATCCCTTTTGTCGCCTCGGGTGGATTGGCTGACGCCCGTAGTCTTGTTGCCGCCATCGCCATGGGGGCGGACGGTATCAATATGGGTACGTGATTTATCGCAACAGTGGAAGCGCCGGTTCACGAAAATGTCAAGCAAGCAATCCTAGCGGCCAGCGAACTCGATACACGTCTTGTAATGAGGCCACTGCGCAACACGGAACGTGTGCTCAACAACCCTGCTGTCGAACGCGTCTTGGAGATCGAGGTTTCCAAGGGCGCAGATTTGGATTTTTCCGATATCGCTGAAGATGTTGTCGGTGTTTATCCTAAGGTGATGATGGAGGGCGAGGTAGACGCCGGGGTTTGGTCATGCGGCATGGTTGCCGGGCTGATCAATGATATACCGACCTGTTCCGAACTCATTGATAGAATCATGGCTGAAGCCGAAAAGCTCATCAATGAAAGGCTGCTCAAAATGCTGACAGCCGAAAACTAAGGCAACCATGCGATACCGAATACAGATATCAGAAACCGACCTTTGCAAGAACGGCCCCCGTGGAACTTCAGCAGGAAATCAGCACACAATGCGATCTGGTCATTGAAGCCCTTGCGGACTGAGGGTCGTGCACGTCGTGCAGTGTGCACGACATCGTGGAACTGGAAGGCCGGGGCGTGCCGGGCGTATATGTGGCCTCATCGGAGTTCAAGGCTGCTGGAGAGGCCCAGGCCCTAGCTTTGGGGTATGATCCGGCGGTCGTGTTTGTAAGCCATCCCATTCAGGACCGGACCGACGACGAAATGCGGACGATTGCAAAACATCCATTGGAAGAACTGATCAGGGCAGTGAGTGCTTCGTAGCCCTTTGATATAAAAGTATGGGACGCAGATCTTCACAGATGTTCACAGATAAGTATGGGTTCAATTTAGGGATTCAGGAACATAGGTATTTAGGGATTCAGGAATTTAGGTATTCAGGAATTCAGTGTCTATTTATTGAAATCACATCATGTTTGCGAAAGATTTATCAAATAAAATATTTTTGCCACCAAGACACCAAGACACGAAGTTTTTTTATTAAATTTTTTTCTTTGTGTCTTAGTGGCTTTGTGGCTATTTCCGGTTTATCCGGGTTGGGTATTATAGTTAATCGGTCTATATAATACCTCAATCTCTCAATTCCTCAATTTGTCGGATTCTGCGTACATCTGCGAAAATCTGCGTCCTAAATCTCCGCTATTTTTTTCAGAGGAAGTAGTCCTGCTGAATGCACTTTCAAGCGACTCCTTGGGGTTTTTTCAACAAAATCCATCACTGCCACCCTTTCCTTATCTTACTCGTTTTAATATTTACCCTAACATAGCATTATTTATTGTCATCTAACGTGACCGATGTACCTGAAACCGTGGCTAATTATCTACAGATACTGGATGCTGGATACTTGATGCTGGATGACCAAGAAAACACGATTGGAGAATTCCACAACCATCCAGTATCCAGAAACCAGAATCCAGGATCAGTTGATCCTGCCGCCGGTTTTCATTGCAGCGGCTAAATTTGATTTCAAAATTTTATGCAACTGTAGGGTTTAATCAGAAGTTCTGTATTATTTTCTTGACAAATATTTTTTTATAATATATTTTATCATAAAATATAAATCTGGTATTCGAGAGTTCTCATGAATATTGAATTAATGATACTGGGGTTTCTAATGTCGGGTCCTAAAACCGGGTACCGGTTGAAGGCGATATCCGGAAAACTGATCATGTTCTACAGTATCACCCTGAACAAGATCTACCCTGTTTTGCGGAAACTGGAAGGCGGCGGCTACATCAAGAAAGAGGTCGTTTTTCAGACTGGGAAACCGAATAAGCATCTTTATTCATTGACACCATCAGGGAAGGAATACTTTTTTGAAAAGCTAAAGGAGCCACCGGTTCCCCTGGAGATGGGGAATGCGTTTTTCACAAAGTCTTTTTTCTTCCGCTTTCTTGATCAGAAACAGATTTCCACTGAATTCGGAAAGGAGATTCAGTCACTTGATGAAGCCATAGGTGACTTGAAAAACCTTAAAGGCACGGTGGAATCGCAGGCCGATGAGCATGGGCAATTTATTTACCGAACCACCATCTTGCTGCTTAAAACCATGCAAAAGGCCTGTCGGGCGGAGCTGTCCAGGATAAACGGCTAAACACCGTACCCTTTCGTTGCATACAATTTAAAATCAAACATAGCTGCTATAATGGAAAACATCGCCAATATTGACTGATCCTGGATTCTGGTTACTGGATACTGGATGTAGTTGGATTTCACCGCCAGGGTATTTTTGTTATCCAGCATCAAGGTTCAAGCATCCAGCAGCAGCTCGCAAATAGCAACCGTTTCAAGCATATCGGCCAAGCTAGATACTAGTAATTTATGCTATGCTAGAATTTAACAACCGGAAAAATGGCAGCCGATGCTGCCTGATTCCAATAGTACCAATCGATAAGATAATTACAAAAGGAGGTCAACATGCCCTATGAGATGATCAAGTTTGCTAAAAATGAGGCCATCGCCACCGTTACTCTCAACCGACCCGAGAAATACAACACCCTCAGGATCGAGATGATCCGGGAACTGGAAAACGCCCTTATGGATGCCAACCACGATGATGCCATCAAGGTCATTGTTTTAGAGGGAGCCGGTGACACCTTCTGCGGCGGATTCGACTTTTCCGGAGGTCTGGACCACTTCGAGCATATCAAAGAAGAGAACTACGACCCGGGCGTTGATATCCAATGGGTAACCAATTCCTACACAAGCTATATTCCCAAATTTATGGGGTTATGGCGCGGGCTGAAACCCACCATCGCCAAGGTTCACGGTTACTGTGTCGGCGGTGGTTCGGAATTGGCGCTGTGTTCCGATCTGGTCATTGCTTCAGATTGTGCGCGCATTGGCACGCCTTATGCGAGGGTCTGGGGCTGCCACCTGACCGGCATGTGGGTGTATCGTCTGGGCCTGGCCAAGGCCAAGTACTATGCTTTGACCGGAGAGTGGATCAGCGGCAGGGAAGCGACCAAAATCGAACTGATCAACTTCTCCTATCCACTCGAAGAGCTTGATCAGAGGGTTGATGAGCTGGCCGAAAAGCTGGCACTGATACCGATGACCCAACTGATGGCAATGAAACTCATCGTCAATCAAGCCTATGACAATATGGGTTTGCAAAGTACCCAAACGCTGGGTCCCATACTGGATGGTGCCATGCGAAACACCCCGGAAGGCCGCGAGTTTGTGCGAGTATCTATGGAAGAAGGCGTCAAGGCTGCCGTGATAAAAAGGGATGGACCGTTTAATGACTACAGTCAGGGTCCGCTGGAAGACCAGCCACGCAAAAGAAGTGAACTGTAATGAACTACCTGATACGGAACTAGGGACTTTTTATTTGTATATTTTGCCCTAATTAGCGTGCGCCTTGTCTACCGCTTCCCGAAACCCTTTGGCCCATTCGTCAAAGCTTTTTTCCACATCTGCCCATGTCGACCATGGGCTGGGATTAAACATACGAGCCCCTCGGGTACGCGTCACTGCCACCCCATCGATCCGGTGCGTGAGCGCATCGCGAAGGACCCACTCAGCGGTGACTTCGCCGACGCTGATCGCGAATATCACCGGCACGTTCACCACAGCACCGGCACCCATCGTGCCGACGTTGCCTGCTCCACCGCCACCCGATGCTTTAAAACCCGATATCGTAAAAGAAATTCGCATCGTTCCAGCTTGTGATTTCGTTCCGACCTCATATCCGGCATCACGGAGTTCGTTTATCATGGCGCCTCGCAAATACTGTGTCATCCTGCCGACCTGTTCGGGCGATAGCTCTTTCATTTTGGGATCTTTGTAGATAACCTGTACTGGGTCGATGATAAAGCGATTGTAATCGCCAAGACTGGGTGCCCCGGGCCGCGCGTAGACTATCGTTGGAGACTGGCTCTTGTCGAGTTCAAGCCCCGAGAGATCCACGGTAGGCTCATAACCCTGGACTGGAATGTTTTTAGGCGCGCAGGCCGAAATGAGGACCAAAACCATGAGCATCAGACCAATGGGGATAACTTTGTGTACATCATTCATTATAATCTCCTTTCTGGTATAAAGTTTCGAGTACATCATAGCTAAAAGTTGTCTATGGGTTGACTATTTCGAAGTTAATGTGGGCTTTCTGCGTCAAAACCACCGGCGGAGTACTGCAAGCGGACACAGGATAAGGGCTAATTGATTCTGCCCACCTTTTGTCATAAAGCGCAGATCCGCTTTTCGGGTTGGAAACTTCCATCTTCATATAGCCGAAACTTCATAAAGACAATGGCAAAAAAAGATAACCAACATGAACAGCACCCCGGCAATCGCAGCCCCAACGCTCTGCCCTTGCCGCCAGTGCACGAATGCGACCCAGCTGATTAGCAGTATAAAGGTAAAATGCATAAACACTTCTATGCCAAGAAAACGACCTGTTTTGAATGACCACTTAGACGATTTGGACCTCCATTGAACACATGTAGTCTTCATTCGGTGCTCGCCTCAACCCTATGACAGGCTAAATATTCGGCATTTTAGATCCAAAACAATACGAGAGCTTTGATGGTTTTATGATAGGGAAATTTCCTCATCCCGTGCCTGGCAGAAAACTCATAAATATGACAATCAATCACACAATATCGCTGTAATCGCGGCTTTTCGGGGCGAAAAAAGCGACGATGGGCAGCGCCTGGACCAGTTACAGCCGCACATGGCATACAGGCACCCGCGACGGTCAGCGCTTGATTCACTAACAAAGGTGCTTAAGCTTAGGATATGAAAAAAATTCTTACAGCAATTTCGCTCTAATTGTTTAACCCTAGCCCGGATTCACCGGAAATAGCCACCAAGCCACTAAGACACAAAGAAAAAAAATTTAAAAGAAACTTCGTGCCCTGGTGTCTTGGTGACGGAAATCCTTTATTTGATGCATCCTTCGCAAACATGATGCGATTTAAATTGATAGGCATTAAATAAAATACAACCAATCTCTTGAAATAGATCTTCTGTCGAGGAATCCATGCGAAAAAAAATAGCTTTTGCAACACTAACCGGTCTGACGGTAATCACCTTGGTAACCCTGCTGGTTTCGACGAATATCGTTACTTTCGGTGACGCCGCTACCAGCGATGCACCATCCATTCCGCCGATGAAGCCGAAGGTGCCGGTTATCACGGCAGTGGCGGTTAACGAACCGTTTTCGGAAAAGCTGGAAGCCCTGGGAACTGCCAAGGCCAACGAATCGGTGGTCATTACGCCCACCGTAGAAGATCGGGTTGTCGGCGTATACTTCGAGGACGGCGACAGCGTTAAACGAGGCCGGAAGTTGATCCAGCTCGATGACAGCGAAGCACAGTATCTGCTGGCAGAGGCCCGCGCCGCTCACCAGGAGCAACAAAAGCAGTTTGCGAGAGTCAAGCGTTTGGCCAAGACCAAAGCCGCATCCTTGTCACAGCTGGATGAGGAGAAAGGCCTGCTGGAGGTCACCCGTGCCAGAGTGGCCAGCCTGGAGGCCCGCCTGCAGGATTATACCATTCGAGCGCCCTTTTCCGGAGTACTCGGTACCCGCCAGATCAGTGCCGGCGCGGTAGTCGATTCGGACTCGGTGATTACAACGCTGGACGATATTACAACGATCAAGCTCGACTTCACCGTTCCGGAAATTCATCTCGGTGCGCTGAAAATCGGCATGCAAATTTCTGCATACAGCCTCGCTTATCCGGATCGGAAATTCGACGGAGAAGTGACCGCGATCAGCAGTCGGGTTGACCCTGAAACCCGCGCGCTGATGATCCGCGCCCGGATACCCAATTCGGATCATCTGCTAAAGCCGGGCATGTTGTTGAGAGTGGATATCGTCACGAACCGCACACGCTCCCTGGTCATCCCTGAAGAAGCCGTCATTCAAGAGAAAGACAAAAAGTTCGCCCTGTTGGTCTCTTCCGAAAATACGGTTGTGAAAAAAGAAATCGCCACAGGCCGGCGTATTCCAGGCAAGGTCGAAGTGATCAACGGTTTGATGGAGATGGACCAGGTGATTATTCAGGGAATATCTCGCGTTCGACCCGGCAGCACTGTCAATGTGGTCGAAGTTCGCAATCCAGGGGAGGTGGGGGCATTACCGTCAGGATGAGAAAATTCATGACCATGTAAGGCATGTTGAAGCTCTGAGATTTAAAGAACTGTAAATCCCAAATAGCAAATTTCAATTAACAAACAAATTCCAATGGATCAAATTCCAACAATCAAACACGAATCTATTCAAAAAAAACTGCCGGCCAGTCGTTTTTTTTATATTGAAACCTGAGCCGCAACATCCGGGTCTAATTCAGATTCAATATCGCCCCTATGCCGGTAATCATGTTTGGGTCATTGGGTATTGGTACTTGGGATTTGTTTGGATTTTGGTGCTTGCGATTTGTAATTTCATAGGACCGAGCTGGTTTCACATTAGCTCGGCCATATCGTTTATTTTACTTTAGCCTGACGGCAATGTGCTAGGGGCATTTATGTGTTTTTCCGATATCGCCATTCGACGCCCGGTATTGGCAACGGTCTTTAGCCTGTTGCTGATCGTTGTGGGCGTGATCAGCTTTGACCGACTGCCGGTTAGAGAGTACCCGGATATCGATCCACCCGTCGTCTCGGTCGAGTCGCGCTACCCCGGTGCCGCCGCCGCTGTGGTCGAAACCCGTGTGACCCAGATCGTCGAAGATGCCATCAGTGGCATCGAGGGGATACGGTCGGTTGATTCAACGAGTCGCGACGGGATTTCCGAGGTAACGGTGGAATTTTTCATCGATCGTGACATGGAAGCCGCGGTCAATGATGTCAGGGATCGTGTTTCCCGCATACTGGACAACCTGCCCGAAGAGGCCGATCCGCCCGAAATTTTTAAGGTCGACGCCAACAGCAGCGTCATCATGTGGCTCAATCTGGTCAGTGACCGCATGGATGGCCTCGAGCTGACCGACTATGCCCAAAGGTATCTGGTCGATCGGTTTTCCGTGCTGGACGGCGTCGCCCGGGTGTGGGTGGGCGGCGCACGCCGCTATGCCATGCGTATATGGCTCGACCGCCAGGCCATGGCCGCCCAGGGGATAACCGCCTCCGACGTTGAGCAGGCGTTGCGATCCCAGAACGTCGAACTGCCGGCCGGACGGGTGGAATCGATCCGCAAAGAGTTCGCCGTTCGCCTGAACCGCTTGTTCAACAGCGCCGAAGATTTCAAGCGGCTGGTTGTCCGCCAGGGGCAGGACGGCCATTTGATCCGTCTGGGAGACATTGCCCGCGTGGAGCGGGGAGCCGAGGACAATCGCAGCGTATTGAGGGGAAATCGGATTCCCATGGTCGGTCTTGGCATTGTCCGGCAGTCAAAAGCCAACACCCTCGATGTGGCCCAGGCAGTGAAACAGGAAGCGAAGGTGGTCAACAAGACCCTGCCGGAAGGAATGGAGCTGATTCAAAGCTACGACACGTCCGTGTTCATCGAGGCGTCCATCAACGAGGTCTATAAAACCCTTGCCATTACCGCCATTCTGGTGGTGGCCGTGCTGTTTCTATTCTTAGGGAGTTTGCGGGCCACATTCGTGCCGGCCGTTACTGTGCCGGTGTCCCTGATTGCCGCCTTCGGTGTCTTGTGGATCATGGATTTTTCGATCAATCTGCTGACCTTGCTGGCCATGGTTTTGGCCATCGGCATGGTCGTGGATGATGCCATCGTCGTGCTGGAAAATATCTTTCGACGCATTCAGCAGGGCGAACCGCCGCTGCTGGCGGCGCTCAGGGGAACGCGCCAGGTCGGATTTGCCGTAATTGCCACAACGCTGGTGCTTGTGGCAGTATTCCTGCCGATCACCTTCATGCAGGGCAACACCGGGCGGCTTTTCTCCGAATTCGCCGTGGCATTGGCCGGAGCGGTTTGCCTGTCGAGCCTGGTTGCCCTCACCTTATCTCCCATGCTGTGTTCCCGGATCCTGCGGGCGCGATCCCCGATGAGGCCGTCGAAATTCATGCGGCTCACCCGCCTTCACGAGACCGCGGGACAAGGCTACGAATCCCTGTTAAAGGGCCTCATGCAACGCAAATGGATTACCGCCGCGGTGTTAGCGGTCATTCTGGGATCGATCGCCTGGTTATATGCCACAATAAACCAGGAATACGCGCCTCTGGAGGACCGCGGCGCGTTTTTCGTGATCGCCGACGGTCCCGAGGGCGCGGCTTTCGACAAGTCTTACGAAATGATGGAGCGCATGGAAAATGTCCTGATGCCGCTGTACCAGAACGGCGAAGCCACCCGCGTGCTATTGAGGGTGCCGGCATCTTTTGCGAGCACCAACGAAGTCAACAGTGTCCGGGGAATCGTCGTGCTGAGCCATTGGTCCCAACGGGACCGCTCCATGCAAACGATTATGGCGGACGTCAACCGCCAATTGGCGGCCCTGCCGGGATACCGCGCGTTCACGGTGGCCCGTCGCAGTCTGGGGGGGCGGTTCCGGCAAGCCCGTTGAATTCGTACTGGGCGGCGGCGATTACGATGAACTGGCGCGGTGGCGCGACATCCTCACCGACCGCGCCGATGAAAACGAAGGCCTCTTCAATTTAGACAGCGACTACAAGGAAACCAAACCGCAGCTGGAGGTCGTCATCAACAAAGATCGGGCCGCCGATGTGGGGGTCAGCATTGCCCAAATCGGCAGAACCCTGGAAACCATGCTCGGCTTCCGGAAGGTGACCACTTACATCGACCGGGGTGAAGAATATGATGTGATCCTGGAGGGTAAAAAAGAGCAAAAACAGACGCCCACGGATATCCGCAATATCTACGTCCGATCGGAAACAGGCAATGAGTTGATCCCGCTCTCCAGCCTGGTGTCACTGAACGAATTCGCCGATTCGGCATCCAAAAACCGGTTCAATCGTCTGCGGGCCATCACGCTTTCCGCGACACTCAAAGACGGCTACCTTCTGGGGGATGCCCTTAAATATCTGGAAAACATAACCCGCGCGGAACTCGGCAATGCCCCGGTGATCAATTACAAGGGCCAGTCCCGCGAGTTTGTGGATGCCTCCCGGGCCTTGTTTTTTGCCTTTGGATTGTCCTTATTGGTCGTTTTCCTGGTGCTGGCGGCCCAGTTCGAAAGCTTCGTTCATCCCTTAACAGTCATGCTCACCGTACCGTTGGCGGTCGCCGGCGCTCTCGGCGGCCTATATCTTGCCGGCAGCTCACTCAATGTCTACAGCCAGGTCGGCATCCTAATGCTCATCGGGCTGGCGGCAAAAAACGGCATCCTGATTGTCGAATTTGCCAACCAGCTGCGCAATGAAGGCAAAACGGTGGCGGAGGCAATATTGGAATCCGCCCGCACCCGGCTGCGCCCAGTGTTGATGACATCGGTATCCACTGCAATCGGCGCCGTTCCCCTGATTCTCGCCTCGGGTGCCGGCGCCGAAAGCCGATTCACCATCGGTGTCGTAATCATATCGGGAGTCGCACTATCCACGGTCCTGACTCTGTTCTTGGTTCCCGTGGCCTATTCGCTGCTGGCCCGCTTCACGTTGACTACTAATCATGTCGCGCACCAAATAGAAGCTCTCGAGCGGGACCTTTCTAATTGAAAGCTCTATTGAACGAACCTTCCGCTGAGGGGGAGGCCATAAGAAGATTCCTGGAAGGGGGCAAGATTACTGGCGCAACAATGTAAATCCGAAATCCGAAGCACGAAACACGAAACAAATTCGAATGACATAAATCCCAATGACAAAAACAAATTCCGGTCCAATACACGATCTAGCGCTGAGCGAGTTGATCGTTATTATGCACTGGTTTCATCGTTCTGTTTTGATCGTTTTGAGAATTTGGACATTCGAATTTGTGATTTGTTTCGGCCCGCCCTGGTGCGACTCAGTTGGTTTAGGACGCAATATGTCGAATTGTAATATTCGTTCGTTCAAAAGCAAAATGTTAAATACTCGGTCTGGGCCAGGGATTTCGAAATTAGTGTTTCGTATTTATTCTATCTCCTTTGACTCTCACCGGACCGGTAGAACCTTTTCGGGTCCACCGCTAGAAGTGGTGGTTTAATGCCGGAATTATCTCCCCAGAGGCCCCGTCTTTTTCAGCTTAAGAGTCGAAAATTCCCCAACCGACTCAGTTTCGAGAATGATGTTAACGTGGGTATCGCCAGATTGAACAAACTCTGCCTGGTTCGGTCGAAAATATTAAGGACGGATGACAGTCCAACGGGAGGATCCAGCTTTGCCATTGTGGCCTGGAAGATCCCTTCTTTGGCGCCGGCTAAAATTGGGCTTGCCGCCGCTAGGTCTCCCATTACGAGGTACGTTTGGAGATCTCCGAAAGAGATCACATTTGGTTGGCGGGAGGGACGAAATTCTCTCAGATCTTCGCCGGCTGCCAGCAATTGGACATTCTGAGCAACATGTTCGCCCATATCCATTGCGTTGTAGGCCTGTCTGCTTTTGATCCCCGGCCATTCGGCTGCATCGCCGGCAATAAAAATCGAATCATGATATTGACTCTGCAGACAACCATTGACCGGCGCCCAGTCTCCGGGACGGTCCGTCAGTCCGCATTTATAAAGCAGCGGTGACGGGATGGCGCCGCCGGTCCAGATGGTGATATCCGAGTCCAATGTTACGCGGGAAGATAGCCATACTTTATTGCCGGCAATTTTGGTGACACGGGTATTGGTATGAAATTGGACATTGAACGGCTTGCATATCTTTCGGATATCCCGTTCCAGCGCCTTCGGCCGGTTTGCCAGGAGATGTTTGTTGTTTTCAATCAGATGTATTTCAAGCCCGGGATGGCGGCGATATCGGCGCAATATCTCACCCAGCGCCTCCACGCCTTCCAGTCCGCCACCGACAATCACAACCTTCGCGCGATCTTTGTGGTCGATTATCGCTGACAGGCGGCGGCCAATGTTGTCACACTGTTTTACCGATTTGAATGGCCAGGCGAATTTGGCAGCTCCGGCAATGCCGCGCGTGTTGTTGGCACCGCCTACCGCCACCACACAAATATCATAGAGCAACCGTCTGCGGCCGCTCGTGTAGACTTTCTTTTTCGCCGGATCGATCGTGGTGACCGTATCTCTGATGAACCGATGCCCGGCATTCACAATCAATCGGTTTGTATCGATTTGAAGATTGCCGGCCTTTTTGATGCCGGAGAGCAATTCGTGGATATTCGGCAAAAATTCAAACTGCGGACGGCTGTCGATGACCTTTATCCTGAAGTTTCGGGGGAGATTGTTTGCCGTCATCAGTCCGGCAAAGTTGGCACCGACAATGACGATGCGCGGGGGCTGTTCAACTTCTTGCAGGTTTTGACTTTTTCCCACGGGTAGACTTGGCATTAGGCGCTTACCCCAGTGTTTATTTTGCGACAAGATAAATTTTAATCATTATTGTCTTGAAAACAACTCTAAGGTGCGAGGGTCAGGGATAAGTCAATCTTTTGACCATATAACTGAAGCATGTTATTTAAACAAAATTTTTAGATTCCCTCGCAAAGACGCCAAGACGCAAAGAAAGATTGAGAATCCTTGGCGCCATAGCGCCTTTGCGAGAGGTTAGTGCTTGCTGACAATTGCATCCACAAATACTTCGATGTTACCCTTACCCTTCTTCGACTCCGTCGGCTTGGAAAGACTCTCCTAACCCGGATAAACCGGAAATACGAAACTCGAAAATCGAAATACGAAACAAATCCGAAATTCTAAAATTCAAATATCTCAAACAAAATTACCGTCGTGACAAAGTTGAATTCAATTCAAATCATGGTAGATGGCTGTATGTTAGTGCTTTACAAAGATGCAAACAAATGTTTTGCATAGTTGGCGAAAACTGAGTTGGTAACTGTCTAATGGGCCGGTTTCTTAATCTTCATCTTTTTTATCCGGGAAGAAAGGGTAGTTGGCTTAATGTCCAGAAGTCGAGCGGCTCCCTCAGAACCGTAAATTTTCCAATTGCTTTTTTTCAGAGCGGCAATCAGGTTCTGTCGTTCCCGCCGTCTCATTTCCGACTCGGGAACAATCATCCATTCATCATTCGGCTCCGGATCGTATGGAGCCGCCGGCTGCAAATTGCCGGGTTCATCACTATTCGGCAGGACCAACTGAAGTGCGCGACCCTGGGAGGCGATGGCAGCGCGTTCGATGACATTCTGGAGCTCGCGCACATTTCCCGGCCAATCATAACTCTGCAGCTGTTTAAGGTTGGCGTTGGACAATCGCGGAAGCTTGAGATTTCCTCTCTTTTGGATCAAGCGCAAGAAGTGCTCGGCAAGCAGCGGGATATCCACTTTGCGAAGCCGAAGCGGCGGCACTTCTATGGGAAAAACATGCAGGCGGTAATACAGGTCCTGACGAAAACGCCTCCTGGCCACGGCATTCCTCAAATCGCGGTTTGTCGCGGCAATGATACGCACATCAACTTCCCGCGTAACTTCTTCACCGACCCGTTCATATTGACCTTCCTGCAACACGCGCAGGAGCTTGCTCTGCAAGTCAAGTGGAATTTCACCCACTTCATCAAGGAAAAGCGTCCCGCCATTGGCAGCTTCAAACCTTCCGGCCCGATCTTTTATTGCGCCACTGAAAACGCCTTTAACATGGTCGAAGAATTCACTCTCATACAACTCCCTGCTGATGGAAGCGCAGTTGACTTTTATCAGCGGCCGGTCGTGCCGTAAGCTGTGTTTGTGAATTTCACGGGCGACAAGTTCCTTGCCCGTTCCGGATTCGCCGAGAATGATAACATTGGCATTTGTTGGCGCCACCAATTCAACCTGTTTCAATACGTTTTTCAGGGCATCGCTCTGACCTACGATTTCACCGAATGCACGAGCTTCCTGTACCTCCTCTCGCAAGTAACTACATTCCAACTCCAACTGCTCCTGCAGCCGATGTATCTCCTCAAAAGCCCGTGCATTGACAATAGCTGTGGCAGCGTGATCGGCAATCATCCGCATCCAGACGAGTTCTTCGTGTTTCACTCGAATGCGCGTAAAAATTGCCAGAACGCCCAGGACCTCTCCCTTGTATAGCAGCGGCTGACCGCCAAAGCCCAGGATCCCCTCCCGACTTGCCCAATCTGGTTTGGCAATCCATTTCGAGTCCATTTCAATATCATTTACTTCCACCGCTTTTCCGGTGGCTGCAATCCACCCGACCTTGCGGGCGCCCAGCGGAAACCGGCTAAATTCCCCATCAAGGCGGGACCAGTCTGCATCCTTGTCGGTCAACGAGTGTCCTTGACTTGCCACCAGGTGAAGGCATTTCGCGTTGTCATCACATTGTGACTCTTTGGTCGGGCAGGGACAGTCTCCCTCCTGGATCAGCCAGATCCGTGCCAGAGCAACATGGGGTCGCCGGGCAAGTTGCCGAACGATCATATCCAGTAACGTGGCAACCGTATGTTCCTGGGCCATGTCCAGCAGAAGTGTTTTGAGCGGCTCGTAGTCCGGTTTGTAATCGCGGTCGAATTCCATGGCATACGAATAAACGAAATATCGTTGTTATGCAACGAAAATTCGTTAGCAACGATAATTCGTTATTCTATACCTGCAGCAAAAAACAAATAAAACTATAAATATCAGTTACTTATAAATTTTTACTAAAAATGGCATGTGTTTTGTACTTATGTTGATGCAACGTAACAGAAAACAGCAAAGTTCGTTAAAAAAAACCGAGATCATCGGCAAACTCAAACGAAATAGGAGACTGACATGGCACTTCCAAATCCTGGTATGAAAATAGATATCAATCGTACGGCTATGGTCATTATAGATCCCCAAAATGATTTTCTGAGTCCTGACGGCGTCGCATGGGGCGTCGTCGGCGAAAGTGTAACGGAAAACAACACGGTGGACAATATTGAACGGCTCTTTGTCGCAGCCAAGAACGTTGGCCTGCCGGTGTTTATATCACCGCATTATTACTACCCTTCGGACCACGGTTGGCAATTTGAAGGAACCCTGGAGACGTTGATGCACAACATCGGCATGTTCGATCGCAAAGATCCATTGAACCTTGAAGGTTTTGAAGGCTCCGGTGCAGATTGGCTCGACCGCTACAAAAGATATATCGAGGATGGTTCGACCGTGGTTGCCAGTCCGCACAAAGTGTATGGGCCGGAATCCAACGACCTTGCGCTGCAGTTGCGAAAGCGAAGTATGGACAAAGTCATTCTCGCCGGCATGTCGGCAAACCTGTGTGTGGAATCCCATATGCGGGAGCTGCTGGAGCAAGGTTTCGAGGTGGCGGTAGTCAGGGATGCCACCGCGGCGGCCAAACTGCCCGAAGGTGATGGTTATCGGGCTGCAATGATCAACTTTCGCTATATGGCAAATACGGTTTGGACCACGACCGAAGCGGTAAACGCCATCAGGGAAAGTCGCAGTGCGATGAAAACCGCGGCTTAAGCGCAATGGCGAACTCCGGGTCGGCGGTGCAATCATTCGACTCCGGGTTCGCCGATTAACTCAATCAGTCAATACAATTAAAAAAGGAGATATACGATGAACAGATACCATACCATCATAGTTGCTTTCGTTTTGACCTGGTTGTCGTTTACCGGTATTACGATTGCTGAATCGAAGAATCAACCGGCGGCAAGGGAATCGAACCGATACCAAACCCAATACCACACCGTTTCGGTCCAAAACTTGGAAATTTTTTACCGCGAGGCCGGATCTAAAAGTGCACCAACAATCGTTTTGCTGCACGGGTTCCCGACATCGTCCCATATGTTCCGCAACCTGATACCGGCCTTGGCCGATGAATTTCATTTGATCGCCCCGGATTATCCGGGGTTTGGAAATAGTTCCATGCCGAACGTCGACGAATTTGATTATACCTTCGATCGCCTGGCGGATGTAATGGAGGCGTTTCTGGAAAAGCTGAATCTGCGTCGCTACAGCTTGTATGTCATGGACTACGGTGCTCCCATTGGATTCCGGTTGGCCGTCCGACATCCGGAGCGCGTGGAGTCGTTTATCATCCAGAACGGCAATGCCTACACAGAGGGGCTGCGTGAATTCTGGGACCCCATCCGCAAATACTGGAAAAGCAGAACACCGGAAAATGCCCAACCATTGGCCGGCTTCATTTCACCAGAGGGAGTAAAATGGCAATACACGCATGGCGTGAGGAATGAGGCATCCATCAGCCCGGATAATTGGAATGTAGACTTGCGTCATCTCACTAAAAAAGGCAACCCCGCGATCCAGCTTGCCCTGTTTTACGACTACCAGAACAACATTCCTCATTACCCGGCATGGCAGGCGTACTTTCGCAAAAATCAGCCGCCTGCGTTGATTGTCTGGGGTAAAAACGATTACATCTTTCCCGCAGAAGGAGCGCATCCCTACAAGCAGGATCTCAAAAACCTTGAGTTTCACTTATTGGAAACCGGGCACTTTGCGCTTGAAGAAGATGGCGACCTGATCGCGGATCTGATGCGCAAATTCCTGAGTGTAAGGTTGGCTTCGAAGTAGTGGGGCGACCGGATTCGGTTTATAGTTTGGAATAGATAGAGTGGTTATCGGGTAAGAAAATCCAACCCGGCAGACCCGGAATTGAAGATTGAAGATTTGTGGCATTCTATCTATTTTATTTCAGAGGCGTCGTCAAAACAGATATAATCAGGTTAACAGCTACCCATCCCCCATCCCCTGCTTGTCTTGTTGGTATCAATGCCTATAGGCTTGCTTTAAAATACAATTTCTGACAATGTATCTTGTCCCGGATGGCCTAAACAACAATTTGTCAGGGAGGCAAAAGTCATGAGGATCGAGGGTATTGATCTGACTCTTGGTGTCGAAGAGGAATATCAAATCATAAATCCGGAGACCAGGGACCTGGACTCATATGTGCGGCAGTTCCTGGAAAATGGCGGCCAGTTCACGCCTGACAGCTCGCTGAAGCCCGAGTTGATGCAGAGTCAGATCGAGGCCGGCAGCTCGGTTTGCTCCAGTGTGCAGGAAGTGCGCTCGGAGATCATCCAAATGCGCCGCCAGGTCCGGAAATTGGCGACCGAGCACGGCATGGCCATTGCCTCGGCCGGCACGCATCCTTTTGCCGACTGGAGCAAACAAACTTTTTCCGCCGGGGAGCGTTATGCACGCTTTCTTAACGACATGGCGGGAGTGGCCAACCAGCTGCTGATCTTCGGCCTGCACATCCACGTCGGATTCGGTAAAGATCCGGAAAACCGGGATCTGCTGATTGAGATCGGCTCTCAGTTGCGCTATTTTCTGCCGCATATCCTCGCCGTATCCACCTCCAGCCCCTTTTGGCAGGGCCGCAACACGGGGCTCAAATCCTATCGCAACGTGATCCTGGAGATGGTGCCCCGCACCGGTATCCCCGGCTCATTTCATTCCTTCAGCGAATATCAGGCCTTTGTCGACCTTCTCGGCCAGGTAGGCACCATCACCGGGGCCGACGGCCGCCCGGACGCCACCATGATCTGGTGGGACCTGCGCTTAAATCCCAAATTCGGCACGCTGGAGGTGCGAATTCCGGATGCCTGCACGCTGGTGGACGAAGCGGTCTGCGTGGTCGCTTTGGTGCAGCTAATTGTGGTGCGGCTTCTCAAACTGCACCGCCGCAATCAGAGCTGGAGAGCCTACCGCAGGCATCACATCGTCGAAAACAAGTGGCGGGCCATGCGCTACGGTCTGGAGGACAGTCTCATCGATTTCGGTAAGAAGGCCCTGGTTCCGGCCCGGGATCTGATGACCGGGGGGATGGAAAAAGACCTCGAAAACGCGGCTGAACTGGGCAGTCTCCAGGACGTGGTTTATATCCAGACCATCCTGGAAAACGGCACCAGCGCTGACCGTCAATTGGCGGCCTATCGGCAGGCAAGGCATGAGGGGGCGGACGATAGGGAGGCTTTGCAGGCGGTGGTCGACCACATTTGCCGGGAAACGGTCTTGGGTGTCTAGTAAAAGCAAATTTTAGATTTTGGAATGCGGCCCGCCCTGGCGCGAATTGTTGGGAATTATTGCTGTGCTGGTAATAAGTCTGAAGGATAGCATGTAGTATTCAAACCGTTTCAGTCGGTCTGGGCCAGGGATTTTGGATTTAAGGTATTTCCGCATTTTGGATTTTGGATTGCGGATTGCGGATTTAAGGTATTCTGTCGATATTAATTAAGACCGAGCGACGTGTCGGGCCGTCTTGTGGGGTCGTAGCTCGACTTGTCGGGTCGTAGCTCTAAGCGAAGCCAGCGAAGCCTGAAGACCGAAGCCCCAAGCCTGAAGCGATTCCACTCCGCCTCCGGCTAAAGGACAACCGGTCCGATCGTAAAAGAAGCTGCGCAAAATCAAGGCCGTTTCGATTAACTCATTTGCCGTTTCGTCCTCGTCCTCGTCCTCGTCCTCGTGCTCGTCCTCGAAGCTTTAGAGCCTCTAAGTATCGAGGACGAGTACGAGTACGAGCACGATTTAAAATCCCTTTCTTGGGGTGAATATAGACGAAATTTCTTAAAAGCGCTGCCTCTGGCCAAAAAAACGGCCAGTCTGATCAATGTCAGAAACTTCGATCATATGACAACGTAGGGTCGGCCACCGTGCCGACCTCATTTCGGCGGGCACGGTGGCCCGCCCTACGCTTTTGTAATTTGCTGCTTCATATAAAATGCTCGGTGGCTGGGAGGAAAGGCGTTATATCCCGACATCCGACACCCGAAACCTAAACACTGCTGCCGAAGCTCATCAACAACATCACCCCTCCAATGTAGATCAAGGCCAGACACCCAGCACTCGGATCTTCAATCGTATCGCAATGCCGCGCCCTGATCCGCGGCTTTGGCCATTTTGGCGTAAATGCTCAACCAGCCTTTTTTGATACTGCTTTCCGGAGGTGTCCAATCATCCATTCTGGACCGCAGCTCTGCATCGGATATATCGACCCGAAGCTTCTGATTCGGAATGTCGATCTCGATCATGTCGCCGTCTCTGACCACCGCCAGGGGTCCGCCGTCCGCGGCTTCGGGTGCGATATGGGCCACAGCGCAGCCCTTATTCGTGCCGGAAAAACGCCCATCCGTGATAAATGCGATTTTATCTTGCATGCCCCTGGCCGCCACCTGCCATAAGAAGCGCTGCAGCAGTCGCATCCCCGGGTCACCCTTGGGTCCGACATACCTGACGATGACGACTTCACCGGCTGAAATTTTGTTTTCATTCAGCGCATCGCAGGCCTGTTCTTCGGTGGCAAAAATTCGAGCGGGTCCCCGGTGCTTCATCATCTCATCCGGCATCGCCGACTTTTTAATCAGCCCGCCGCCGGGTGCCAGGTTGCCCTGCAGGAAAATCAGACCGCCTTCCCTATCGAGAGGATCTTCCAGCGACCGAATGACGGAGCGGTCGCCGTGGGCAATATCTTTGAGATTGTCCACCAGGCTGGCACCTGTGACCGTCAGGGCGCCGGTGTCGAGCAAGGGCTCCAATTCCTTCATCACGGCCTGAATCCCTCCGGCTTCATCCAGAATTCCGAGGTGGTTGGCACCCGGACCGGATGGGATCACATCGCAGATAAAGGGGGTTGCCCGGCTCAGTTCATTGAAAATCTGCGGTTCGATTGCCAGATCCATTTCGGCGGCGATGGCCTGCAGATGCAGCACGGCATTGGTTGATCCCCCAATGGCCATCAGCAGCCGGATGGCGTTGCGAAATGCCGCCAGCGTCATGATATCCGTCGGCCGGATGTTGCTGCGCTGCAGATGAACGGCCTGCTGTCCGGCCCTGAACGCATAGCGCATCAGTTGGGAATCAGCGCCCGGCACAGTCGTGTTGCCGGGAAAGGTCATGCCCAAGGCTTCGGCCATGGCCGCCATGGTATTGGCGGTGCCCATGATGGGGCAGGCTCCAGTCCCCATGCAGCCTCTGTCTTTGATGTGATTGAACTCCGAAGAATGGATCTTGCCGGCTTTGAATTCCGCGTAGTGCACCGGAGCGACATCAAGCGGTTCCAAAACATCGCCTTTATGCCGATTGAGCTGCATATAACCGCCGGTGACGAACACCGCCGGCAAATTCAGCCTGGCTGCCGCCATGAGATGGGCTGGGATCACATCGTCGCAAATGGGCACGCAGAGCAGCCCATCGAATAAATTCGTCTCGGCAACGGTTTCGATGTAACCGGCAACCAGATCGCGATGCGGCAGATGGTAGCGGTCATTGCCGGCCATGCTGGTGCAAATGGAGCTGATGACAAATTCCCGCGGCGTGCCGCCGGCCGACCAGATTCCGGCCTTGACGGATTCGGTGACTCGGTCCAGATGGATCGAAGCCGGGTTGATTTCGCCCCAGCTGCTGACCACGCCGATTTGAGGGCGCTCGATGGCTTCATCATCATATCCCACCCCGCGCAGCATTTCCTGGCGCTCGACCAAAGCATAGTCGGGCAGGCTGCTGTCTCGCTTTTTGGTAGCCATGAGATCAATCTCCTTTCACACAATTTTGGTAAGCTTAGAGATTCTATAAACCGACACCTCGTTCGTATAAGGATTCAGAGTGCTGGTTTTAAAGTTCTGGATTTGAGATTTTTTTGTATTGTAAAATTTTATTAATGTAAACCCAGAGGACCAGATTTTCTGCGGCAAAATAAACGCATTTCTAAAGGCGTTCGAAATACATCTTGTATCCCAGGACCAAAGAACGCAACATTTCTCCGGAATCTTCGAGGGTTTTCTTGCCCTGGCTTCTGAGGTTGTTTTTTAGTCGGACGATCAGCTCTTCGACACCGAGGCCCTCGTCCAAGCCGCTTTTGATCAGGCGTGCGTAAAAGTCGAGTTGTCGGGAAATTTCAGAAAAAACCCATGTGGGATCATGTTTGCGAAGGATTTATCGAATAAAAGAAATTTGCCACTAAGACACCAAGGCACGAAGTTTGTGTATAAAATTTTTTTTCTTTGTGTCTTAGTGGCTTTGTGGCTGATTCCGGTTTATCCGGGTTGGGAGTAATTGATTTGATGATATGTCATTTGCCTTCGTGATTTTACCGGTATCCGTCAATGGGCTCACGTCCCGCAAAAAGTTCGGTAGGGCTGCGCCGAAGGGGGTGGTGGCAGGTGATAGCCGGCCTCTTCCGGCGGGTCCTGGTAGGGTCGGGACAGAATATCCAGCAGTTTTTCCATGACCGAAAAATCTGCCCGCTCCACGGCCGCCGCTAAGGCTTCTTCCACCCGGTGGTTGCGGGGGATGACGGCCGGGTTGTGGGTGATCATGACCTGGCGGGATGACTGCCAGTCATCGGACTGGCGTTTTAGTCGGGCCTGCCAGCGCTCGAACCACTCCTTAAAATCCGGGGCCTGGAACACGGAGGCCTCCGGCAGGGAACCGGAGGATAGATCACGAAAAGTGTTGGTAAAATCCGCCCCGTGCCGGTGCATGCAGTCGAGCAGATCCGTCACCAGGGCCTCGTCATCCGCTTCCTGGCCAAACAGTCCCAGCTTGGCTCGCATGCCTGTCAGCCAATAATCACGAAAGGTTTCAGAAAATCCAGTGATCGCCTCGTTTGCCGTCGATAACGCCTCTTGCGGATCCTCGTGAATCAGCGGCAACAGCGTCTCGGCAAACCGCGCAAGGTTCCACTGGGTAATCTGGGGCTGCCGGCCGTAGGCGTATCGACCGTTGTGATCGATAGAACTGAAGACGGTAATCGGATCGTAGGCGTCCATGAATGCGCAGGGACCGTAATCAATCGTTTCTCCGCAAAGGGCCGTATTGTCCGTGTTCATGACGCCGTGAATGAAGCCGACCAGCAGCCAGCGGGCCACCAGAGACGCCTGGCGCTCCATAACAGCTTCTAGCAGGGCAAGATACGGATTCTCGTGCGCGGCCAGATCCGGAAAGTGGCGTTGGATGGTGTAATCGGCCAGCGCCCGGATCTCGCCGGGTTTGCCCCTCGCCGCCGCATACTCGAACGTGCCCACACGAATGTGACTGGCCGCCGTACGGGTGAGAATCGCCCCTAGCAAGGTGGTTTCACGAAACACCGGCTCGCCCGTTGTCACCACCGCCAGGCTGCGAGTCGTCGGTATGCCCAAAGCGTACAGGGCCTCGCTGATGATATACTCCCGCAGCATCGGCCCCAGGGCCGCCCGCCCGTCCCCCTGCCGCGAAAACGGGGTCCTGCCGGATCCCTTGAACTGGATGTCGAAACGCTCACCTTGCGGGGTCATTTGCTCACCCAGCAATATTGCCCGCCCATCGCCCAGCATGGTAAAAGAGCCGAATTGATGCCCTGCATAGGCCTGAGCGAGAGGCTCAGCCCCCTTGGGAACCTTGTTGCCCGAGAAAACAGCAGCGCCCTCGTCGCCCTGCAGGGCTTCGGGATTCAGCCCCAATAACTGCGCCAGCGCGACGTTGAAAATCACCAGTTTCGGCATGCGCACCGGCACTGGATTCAGCCGGACAAAGAAAGCCTCCGGCAACACTTTGTAACTATTATCGAATTTCCACCCCGCAACCGGGCGGTTTTGTCTGATGCTGGCTGTCATAGCAATCTCCTGCCTCTCAAATGAAGTGTATGAAAACAAAATATTGGTCCGGGATGCCCGGAGGTCAAGAGAAGGTGTGCACATAAGGAGGAAAGCCGAACGAGCAAAAGAATATACCTTCGGTAGAGACCGCCTATTATGAATTAATCTTCGGTGATTGCGAATTCATACAGATCGAATCCTGCACTGCGGCCGCCCAAATGCTTGGCTAGAAAATCTTCCAGTTTACGGTAGAAGATCAGGCGGTTTTGCCAGTTGCGGATAGAATGCCCTTCGTTTTTGAACAATATATAATCTACTTCCTTGCCTGCCTCGCGCATGGCGGCGACAATTTGGTCGGATTCCTGCTGCTTAACTCTGACATCATGGGCCCCCTGAACGATTAGAAGCGGGCGTTTGATTTGGTCGACGCGAAATAAGGGTGATTTGGACTCCATCAAAGGGACGTGTTCCGGATTGTTGGGATTGCCCACATATTTATACCAGTAAGGCATCCAATTTTTCCAGTATTTCGGAACGGATCGTGTAAATGTAACCAGGTTGGAAATCCCGAACACATCAACGCCGCATGCAAAGACATCCGGGGTGAATGTGAGACCCACCAAAGTGGCATATCCACCGTAGCTGAAACCGAATATGGCGATTTTGTTTGGATCGGCAATACCTTGCGCAATGGCCCACCCGACTCCGTCGATCAAATCGGTGTGCATTTTTCCGGCGAACTCCCCGACTGCAGATTCTTTGAAATTACGCCCGTAGCCGGTTGATCCGCGATAATTGATTTGCAGTACGGCATAACCGCGATTCGCCAGAAGCTGAACGGTCGCACGATAACCCCAGTAGTCCCGTGACCAGGGGCCGCCATGCACCAGCAATACCATTGGAAGCCTTTTGGCCGGCGGACCTTTTGGCAGGGTCAGGTACCCGTGAAGGGTTAGACCATCGCGGCTCTTGAAAGCGATCGGTTTCATCGTCGCCAACGAGTCCTCATACTTAAAGATCGGATCGCGGTGAAGCAGCACTTTCTCATGCGTCTCCGTGTTAAAGAGATAAAAGGCATACCCCTTGTCGGTAGAAGATTGGACGGTTATCATGCGTTCATCGTAGTCGGCGCTGTTTATATTCAATGCAACAGGATGTTGACCCAGAAACATCCCGGCATCCTCTTCAAGTTGGCCATCAAAAAAATGAAGTTTCTGATAATCCGGATAAGCGATCGCTATTAGGGGTTCTTTGGTACGGTAGCTGATAATCGCTCCTCTCAAATCAACTTGTGGGTCCGCATAGACAAGCGTTTCTTCACCCGTAGCGAAATCCATACGCACTAGACAGATGCGATCCCGCCCCCGGTTTGAAAGCGCCCACACCGCATCGCCATCGGCGGTAAAGCTCAACACCCACAGAGTATCTTCCAAGCCCAACGTCACTAATGCTTTCCATTTGTTTCCGGAATCTTCGAGGATTTCCAACACACGCGAATTTTCGGATTTTTTTCGCAAGCGTGCCCGCAGGCTGCCCTCATCATCAGTCAACCAGGAAAGCACATCACCCGGATTCTGGGCAAGCATGGTTTGGTCGCGAGTTTTTAGATTGATGCGATACAGGTCGCTGACCGTCTTGTCCCGGTGGTTGTGAGTTATCAGAACATTCCCCGGATCCGTCCGGACGATGCGATGAATGCCTGCCCGCGTTTTTTCAAATGGTGTCAGATCGATCGCCGGTTGGTCGGGTCGATTGCTGTCGGCCAGGTAAATGTGATAATTCTCATTGCCGCTTTGGTCCTGCCAGTAAAGAATTCGACGGCTGTCGGGCGACCAGACAAATCCAAATATGTTCCCGGGAGCAGTCGGCGTAAGAGTCGATACGCTGTCCCCATCGATCGGTTTGAGATGAATTGTCAAGCGTCCGCTTTTCACGGCAATCCAGCCCAGCGTCCGGCCATCGGGAGATATTCGGTAGTTGAACTTCGTATCCCTATTGGCAACCAGCTGTCGCAAGGGGATGAGATCCGGCAACTGCGCACTTTCCAATACAGGATGCCTGGGCGCAGAGGAGCAGCTGCTCAACACCATAGCCAATATGGCAACGAAAAAACCTGCGTAATAGGCTCGTTTCATCACGCCTCCTTTCGGTTACTTAGTTCGTCCGGATAGTTAAAGACTGGTTTAAAGGTTAATGCCGGGATGATGGGTCAAGTCCGCTCTTGGCTCTTGGTTGATCGGACTCTTCACCATTGCAACCGGTATAACCTGTTTTAACCTTCCAGATCAAGTAACAGATTTTGATTCACCCCAAAATGGCCTGTGAAGGCGGAAACTTTTAACAGGCGTGTTTTGATAGGACCAGGTTTTCTGCGACAAAGAAAAGCCCAGATCAATCAACCCCTTTTTTTTCAAAAAAAGCTGTTAAACTTACCCCATCAAGCTAATTGGATTTACAGCTTGTTTTCAGTGTCAAAGGGTCTGGTCATTAGATAGAAACCATGCGTTTGTTATCAGCTATACCATCGCCGGTTCTCACCATCACATCCACCGGATTTGCGGCGACAGTTGCGCAAATTATTATTTTAAGAGAGCTTCTGGTATTATTTTACGGCAATGAGTTATCGGCGGGATTGATTTTCGCCGGCTGGCTCCTCTGGAGTGGACTGGGAAGCGGACTGGCTGGAAAATGGGCACGGAAGGTTTCGGCGCACGTCAACCTGCTAAGGCTGATGCTCGTTTGTCTGTCGGCCATGCTGCCGTTATCAGTGCTGTTCATCCGTGCATCCCGAATCATCTGGACCCTTCCAGCAGGCGAATTGCCTTCCATCGGGGCCATGCTTCTTATTTCAGTTGCAGCTACCGGTCTTTTATGTCCGATATCCGGCGCACTGTTCGGAATCTGCTGGGCAATTCATCGAAAAAATGGGGTGAAGCAGCCCCTGGGGATCTATCTGGGAGAGGCGCTGGGTTCGGCGGCCGGCGGCCTGATTTTTTATTTTGTATTTCTTCCTTATAGTTCGGTCTTTGCAACAATGTGGTTCACTTCCGGGATGATCCTATTCATTTCTTGGTATCTGTTTCGGCCGTGGCGGCCCTTTTCAAATGTTCGCTTGGGGCATTGGATGTGGATTGCTGTGACTTTACTAGTTTTATCAAGTGCGGTTTTCGGATCTCGATTGGATCACATGAGTCGTCGTTGGCAATGGGGACCGAGCCTTGCGGCTGTGTATGACACGGCCTACCACAACATTGTATTGTTGAAAAGAGAGGGACAGGTATCGGCGTTTACCAACGGCTTATGGTTATTTTCGGAACCGGATCGGCTCAGCGCCGAACATGGAGTCCACCTGGCACTCCTGCAACATCCGGACCCCAAAACCATCCTGCTTCTGGGAGGCGGAATTGCCGGCCTTCTGGCAGAGCTTTTTAAACAGCCGGGCATCCAGCGTATCGATTACGTGGAGCCGGATCCGGATTTCATTCGTCTTCTCAAACCCCATCTGTCATCCGCAACGGGTGCATCGCTCCAACATACAAACGTTCGGCTGTTTCACCGGGACCCCCGCGCCTTTTTGCGTCGCTCCCAAGAGCGATACGACGTGATCCTGATGAATGTGGGCGATCCGATCACCGCCCAGATGAACCGATTTTATACCAAGGAGTTCTTCACCCGGGTAAAACAGCGGCTTTTACCGGGCGGGATATTTTCCTTTGCAGTCTCCGGTGGTGAAAGTATGCTCGGCCCGACCCAGGCCCGCTATTTGGGTTCCATTAGGAAAACGCTGCTTCAGATTTTCCCCCAAACGCTGATCTATCCCGGCGACCAGACACGATTTTTTGCAACCGGTATATCCGGTGTGCTCCTGTCGGATTACGCGACCCTGACGAATCGGATCTTTGAACGCAACCTTCAACTCACGTACATCCGGGAAGATACCCTTCAGGACGCACTAAGTCCCTTCCGTCTCGATTATCTGAAATCCATTCTGGATGACATCCAGGGGGCTGCCGTCAACCGGGATTTTTTCCCTATCTGTTATTTCCAAAATCTGATGATGTGGGCGATTCAGTGGCATGCAGCATTGCAAAAATTTCTGAACATGATGGTAGATTTGGAGCTTCGATGGATATGGGGCGGTTTGGCCGTCGCAGGGATCATAATTACGGCGGTTTTCTGGACGGGTCGCTGCAAATTCAGGGTTGCGGTTGCCGGAAGTATCTTTTTGTCGGGTACCGTCGAAATGGTGCTTCAGCTGGTATTTTTGTTAAGCTTTCAAATTATTGAAGGATTTGTTTATCGTCAGCTGGCTCTGATTATCGCCTTTTTCATGACCGGATTGGCTATCGGCGCCGGGTGGGTTTCCTGGCAAAATCCCCCTCTGTTGCAAACCAATGTTGTTCGGCGACTTTTTATTCGTGTCCAGGCGCTGGTCTGTCTGCTTCCTGTCGGGTTAATGCTATTTTTACCGCTGCTTCATGGCGAAATCCGAAATTTCTTGTCGCCGACGGCAATGGGTTGGCTGTTTTCAATTCTCAGCCTGATCACCGGTATTCTGGGCGGCGTCCATTTCGCCTTGGCAGTCGGGGTTATGGCCGGTACCGGTATTGCCAAAGAGAAAATCGGTGGTGGATTTTATGCACTGGATCTTGCTGGGGCTGCCGGCGGCGTCCTCTTGGCAGCGTTATTCATAATCCCAATATACGGTGTGATGAACTCACTGGTATTTCTAAGCATCGTATCCGGTATCAGCCTGTTGACACTTCTTCGACAATCCTGAATTTCTTCCTTATGTGCTTAACGGGCTCTATTAGACAACATGTTGTAAGTTACGGAAGGTGTCAGGTGTCAGCGCAGCCGCCGGCCCAAAAATTGGCCGGTCTGATCAAAGAAAAGAAACTGTGCCAGATCAATGCAATATCAATTTCCGATGAACTCATTTGCCGTTTCGTCCTCGTCCTCGTCCTCGTACTCGTACTCGTCCTCGAAGCTTTTGAGCCCCTTTCAAACCCGAGGACGAGTACGAGGACGAGCACGATTTATATACCCTGTTTTGGGTTAACAAAAGCGTTTCATAAGAGGAAGCAGTACCTCGGTTCCCCGAGACCTGAAACCCAAAACGAATGAATTTGCTATTGCGGACTTTCAGGGGCCATTATCTCTGAGCCTCATGTCGGAGAAAATTCAGGATTTGGGAGATGTCCAAATTCCGTATATGGCCCGTCCGCAATTTTGGCACTTCCCTTCATTTAAACCCAGCACTTTTACCCGATAGCCGATCCGGCGAATCAGCATTTCCTTGCAGCGTGGACAGTAGGTGTGGCCCCCTGGATGTTCGGGCACATTTCCAATATATACAAAATGGAGGCTTTCATCAATTGCAACTTCCCTGGCCTTCTCAAGCGTTGAGACCGGTGTCGGTGGAATACTTTTTAGCTTGTACCGCGGATAAAAGCGGACAAAATGGAGCGGGACATCCGGTCCCAGCTCTTTATAAATCCACTGACACATGGCACGCACCTGCTTCAGGTCATCGTTTTTCCCGGGAACCATCAGGGTGACAATCTCAGTATGCAGTCCCCTGCTTTTAAGCACCTTTAAGGTGTTCAAGACCGGCCCTAGACTGCCTTCCGTCATGGTCTGATAATAGTCCTCCGAAAACCCCTTAAGATCAATGCAGGCGGCATCCAGCACATTACAAAGATCTTCAAGCGGTTTCTCGTTGATGAATCCATTGGAATGCATGACTTTCAGGAGGGGCTGGGATTTTGCGAAGCGGCCGATCTCAAGCATATACTCGATAAAGATAACCGGCTCCACATAAGTTGACGCGATAACCTGACTTTTATACTGAAGGGCCCTGGATATGACCTCATCCGGCGCCAGTTTGTAATTATAGGTGTCATCCGGCCGAGCCTGAGAAATCTCCCAGTTTTGGCAAAATTTGCAGTCGAAGTTACACCCTGCCGTGGCAAAGGAAAATGCGCGACTTGCCGGCAGCACATGATAAAAGGGTTTCTTTTCAATCGGATCAATATGAACCGCACAGGGGTTGGCATAAACCAAAGAGTAATATTGCCCGTTGATGTTTTCGCGCACCTCGCAAAGCCCTCGTTCTCCGGGCTCAACCTCACACCCGTGCGGGCAAAGCTCACAGAGGATCACCTGATCATCCAGCGGCGTAAAATAGGGGGAAAGCTTGCGCCCGATGAACCCTTTCTCTATGGCCGCGGCCTGGGCTGAAGGCGTAGCAGCAGAAAAAGGCAACAGAGTTGAACCTGCACAGATAGTAACGCTGCGCCCGCACAGGCCAAGAAAATTACGGCGCGTTATCTGGTCTTTCATGGAGCATTTCCTTGCCTATACTTCTTTTCCGATTAGTCAATTTAAGAGTCGGCGTCAGAATAAACCCTAACCCGGACAAGCCGGAAATGAATATTGATTATTGAATATTGTCTAACGGTGAAAAATTTCTTATTGTAGGGTGGGCTGCCACGTGCCGCGGCGAAGTCAGGCTGCAAGCGTGACGAAGACGGGTGCCCACCAAATAGCGCTGAATCTAAAGGTCGAAGGTGGGCACAGCCCACCCTACAATTCCGCCTCCGGTGGATCAATCTTCAATCATCAATCTTCAATTTTCATTTCCAACTTATCCGGATTTAGTGTAATGATCTCTGACCCGCAAAGATCTCGGGTCCAATCCTGTCAATCCGTATTTTTCCGCAGAATCCATGGCTTCCAAAAATTCCTGAACGGTGATTCCCCGAGCAATTTCGGGGTATTCAAAGGCTTTGTAATCCACGTGGTACTGCGGCATGATATTGACATAGGTGGATTTGGGAAGGTTCTCGGTCAGCCACTTGATGAATTTCTTTGTCCCCGCGACTCGATTCGGCATAACCAGATGTCGAATCATCAATCCTCTGAGGGCAACTCCTTGCTTATCCACCTGATGAACGCCGACCTGCCGGTGCATTTCGAAAACAGCCGCCGTTGCTTCGTTTGGGTAATCCGATGCATCAGATGAATATTTGGCTGCCATATTTCCGTCCATGAATTTGATATCCGGCAGATAGATATCGACAATGCCGTCCAAAATCTTTACTATCTCCACCCGCTCATAGCCACTGGTATTGTAGACCAGCGGGATACGAAGGCCCTTTTTAAATGCAATTCTGGTGGCACTAAGGATATTGGGCATCACATGGGTCGGGGTGACCAAGTTGATATTGTGACAGCCGATTTCCTGAAGATACATCATCATTTGAGCCAGGTCTTCGTCTTCAATTTCCCTTCCTTCGCCCCTGATGGCAATCGGCCAGTTCTGACAGAAGACACAGCGAAGATTACAATTGGAGAAAAAAATCGTACCGGATCCATGTCGGCCAACCAGCGACATCTCTTCGCCGAAATGCGGTTGGGCAACGTAAACCATCACTTTCTGGGGAGCTTGACAAAATCCCCTTTCCCCATCCAGTCGATTCACGCCACATTCCCGTGGACATAACCGGCATTCTTCAAATATCGAGTAGGCTTCTTGGACTCTCTCGGCCAATTTACCCTCTTTTTCCAACTTACCAAAAGCTGGATACCATTGCTGGTCTTTTCGTGACAAGGCAGACAGAGGGCTTGCAGAGAAAAACAGGGAGCCGCCAAATAGGAGGGTATTTTTTATGAGATCCCGTCTGGTTATCTGCATGTTGAATACTCCATGATTTTAATCAGCTAGACGCAGTTAAAATTCCGAAGGATTCTGAATGAGAAGCGAGATCTGGTTCGCTTTCGAAGTGAATGAGCGTCTCTGGCCGAATGGAACTCGACAGGTAGATTATCATTGAGATATCCGGTCAGAATCCAAACAACACTCAGCTGCTGCTACACAATAAGATTAGCCCCGAAAGGTCGCGTTCGCGATATCCTCAGATGCATAATGCATACACGAATCTTCGATATTTTGCAAGGTACCAAATTGTGGATGCGCTGAATCGAATCTTCGTTATTTATCTATTTTATTAATGCGAACGTTCGAGCAAAATTTCATAAATCCCTAATAAGCGCTGGCACCAGCTAAAGAACAGCTGGTCTGATCGGAAAAGAAGCTAACGAACGTCGAACATCGAACGTCCAACATCGAACATCGAATAATGTATTCTGTCTGTCATAAGTCTTTTGTCGAACGGCCTGTCGTGAGTCTTTTGTCGAACGGCCTGTCGTGAGTCTTTTGTCGAACGGCCTGTTGTGAGTCTTTTGTCGAACGGTCTATTTAAAACGACTGAGCGACGTGTGGGGTCGTAGCTCGACTTGTCGGGTCGTAGCTGTAAGCGAAGCCAGCGAAGCCTGAAGAGCGAAGCCCCAAGCGATTCCATCATTCGTCATTCGTCAATCTACATTCGTCATTTGACCTACTCAGAGGGTTTGACCAGCTGTTTCGCCGCTTCCACCGCTTCAGTGACATCCTGGCCATAGCCATCCGCTCCGATCATGTCCGCCCATTCCTGGGTCACGGCCGCACCACCCACCATCGTTTTGACCTTATCACGCATGCCGGCCTCTTTTAGCGCCTCCTCCAGGGCTTTCTGCTTCATCATGGTCGTGGTCATCAAGGCCGAGGTGGCCACGATATCCGCGTTGAGTTCTTTGGCCTTTTCAATGAATTTTTCGACCGGCACATCGGCCCCGAGATCATACACTTCGAAACCATAGACCTCAAACATCGTCCCAACAATACGTTTGCCGATTTCGTGGATGTCTCCCGCTACGGTTCCAATCACCACAACGCCCATTTTCTCTTTTGCATCTTGTCGTGGAATATGGGGATCGAGCACATCCATCGCATCCTGCATGGCACCCGCAGACAGGAGAACCTGGGGCAAGGCGTACTCCTCTTTGGCGAATAAATCACCCACGATGATCATTCCCTTGGCAAAGCCTTTGTCAATGATATCAACGGGATTTAAGCCTTCGGCAACGACCTTGTTGGCAACGTCCACCGCGGCTACTTCGTCGCCCTTCGTGACAGCGTCAATGGCCGCTTTTATCAGGTCTTCCATACTCATTTTAGAACCTCCTACCCAAAAATTTCGCAACAGGGTCCTTTAGCAAGACAACCGAATTTCTATGAAGTCTGCGAGAAATCCTTCTCTTATGAAAGTTCAAATAGTTTAAGAGTTGTGGAATGGATTCGATTTTTATTACTTCTATACAGACAGGATCAACAGGATTATCAGGAATTTTTTCGCCTGCGGCGAGGGGCCTTTCGGCCGCAGGCCGCATTATCCTGACGATCCTGTTGATCCTGTCCGATAATTTTTTAATAAAAAGAATCCATTCCTCTTCTTCTTTCATATTTTATAGTTTTTTATTTAATCAGATCTGCTGTCCCTTAGCCGGCCTGCGATGAGCTCAGCCGATCGAGGCCGTGCTCTTATCTGAAGGCTACCCATCCTTGCCGCAGCCTAGCTCCTCTTCGGCACTCTCAACGACTGATCGAATCGTCGCCAGAACTTCGTCCGGCAATGGATCCGGTTTGTGCGTCTCCAATATTTCCCGGGCCTTGGCAGCCGCCCTTTCATAGATATTGGTTCCACCCAACTCCTGCCACTTGGAGCGTCGTCGGCGGTCGATCAGGTCAGGCTGGGATTGGGAGTTCATATGTTTGAGGGTGTGTTTCTGGGCCAAAAAATCCTTGAGCGGACCGACATCATGTATGACATCCACCGCCAGATTTTCATCATCGACCGGAATCCCATTCAATACGTGTTTGATCATCCCGGCAAATTCATTGTCCATCACCAGTTGACCGAAATCAATTGTGACGCCGCTTTCGAGCATCCCCAGGCCGTAAACCACGTTGACCCCTGCCAACGCGGCGAGTAGCCCGGTGAGTGTCTTTTCATGACCTGCCTGGGCGTCACCGACTTTGCTATCGCCCTACCCACCGGCCGCAAAACACGGCAGGGCATATTTGCGGGCCAACTGGGCCACGCCAGCCGTGATCATACCGCACTCGGGAGACCCGACTGTCGCCGTGGTCCGCCACAAGTCAATCGGGCAGGTAGAGCTTCCATAAACAACAGGAGAGCCTTTGTGGATCAGCTGATTGAGCACAAGACTGCCGAGGACCTCCGCGTTCAATACCACCAGGGTACCGGCCAAAGTTACCGGCGCCGAACCACCGGCCATGGTCATCGATACGATATTGACGGCTAATCCGGATCGGGCGCCCTCCATGATAATTTCGCAATGCTCTTTAGAAAATGTGAGCGGGCTACCCGGGCAGGTAACAAAAGTGAGCAAGGGGCGTTCCCTGAGTTTTTCCCGGCTGCCCGCAATGGCTGTCAGCATTTCCACAAGCCTCCGGGAACAGTATCCATTGACAGGCCCTAACCAATGGTGTTTGGACGTATTGGTTAAAGAAGCTTCGGCATTGTGCAAGGATACGGTTTCCTGGGGAACATCATGGGAAACCATAATCCTTTCATAGGTATCCAGGTTATCCAGATAATCAACAATCCGGGCCGCGTTTGCCACATCAGCTTTGACCGTGTCGCGATGTTCACCTGTATAGGGGTCATTGATCTTGATGCCTTCACCGAAATTGGTAAACGTCACCCGGTTCCTGCCCAGCACAACATCGTTTTTCGGGGTTCGGCCGCAGGCAACGAACTGCGATGGTGTTGACCGGATGGCTTCTTCTACCACCAGCGGCGGAATTTTGACGATCTTCTTTTTATTGTCGACCATCGCTCCCGCCGCGTCGAAGACTTCCCGGGCCTCATCATCATCAACAAAGACACCGGTATCCTGGAGAACTTCCAGGGTGGCCAGATGAATGTCCTCGAGCGCATCTTCGCTAAAGACGTTTAAGCTGAATCCCCCGGTCTGCTTCGTACCTGCATGTAAACTGCGTATCATGACTCCACCTCCCTCCGGCGAGCTGCCAGATATTGATCAGCTCCAGTTATTGATTGATTATGGTGAACCACAATATTGCAAAAGTTTCAGGTGTAATCATAGCAAAGATAATGAGGCTCATCTACCCCATTAAAGGGCAGATATGTCAAATCCGTCATCAAGTGTCAAGCAGGATCAAGGGGTTGAAAGCGAAAATGGGTTTGTTATGAAACTAAAATGAATGACGAATTATGGAGTCGCTTTTATGAAACGTTAAAATCGAACCGCAGAACCGCAGAATATCGAATAACGAATAACGAATTTCGAAGGATGGTTTCGCTTCGCTCAGCCATTTTTTTAAGAAATTGACAGGATACATTCCTTCGACATTCGACATTCATCCACGCCAAGGCGTGGTTCGATATTCGATTTTTCAATGTTTCTTATCTTTGATCAAACTGGATGCTTGCAGCCACCAGCTCAGATTTCTTAAGAATTGACTTGCCAGAGAAAGGCAATTGGGGTGCGCGGGCTGAGGTTTACCCCAATTTCCGGCTGGCACACACCGCCTGAGCAGGCCTCAGCCCCGTTGCAGAACAGCCCGTCGCTGCAGTCGGTATCATCAACACAGCCGCCGAAATTTGCACCTGGCCGATGGCAGTTTCAATGATGTTGCCGGCCCCGATGCGCAGCCGCACCGTGGCCGGCAGGCGGATTCAACCGGGCACGAGCGTTGACGTCACATGCCTGACGCCGCGCACCATACGCTCCGGCCCAGGGATGGCCGACAAGCAGGAGGAACGCCGCAGCGCTCCCCCTCCTTCAGAAGGCGTCAGGCTACTGCGGGCAGATCGAGATATCGTCGATGTCGCACTCTACGAGATCGCCGGGCCCGGCGCCGTCCGAGCACTGGACCCGCAGCTCCACGGTGGAGTCCGCTGGTATCGGTGCCGTGGCCAGGCTCCACACCGCGGACGACGCCGCATCACCGTTGGAGGCCAATGTCGTCCAGCTCGAGCCGCCGTTGGTCGAGTACTCTAAAAAGAAGAAGTCGCCCGCCGCGTCGTCACCGGCGTCGCGCTGGCCGTGCCAGTACCACACCGACAGGATCGAGGTCTCGCTCACCATCCAGCTCGGCGACGCCAGGATGCAGTTGCCGCCGTCGACGTCGTTGGTCCCCGCGCTCGTGTTGACCGCGGTAAAGAGCGAATTCGCACCCGAATACGAGCCCACGATCTGTTGACCGCCGCCGGGGTTGGTGGGATTGCCGAGGACGTAGTCACCGGTGCTGCAGGTCGACGCCGGGTGGTTGGTCCAGCCGGAGGCGCCGGACTCGAAGTCATCGTCGACCGTGCAGGCGGGCGGTGGGGTCGTCGGTGAGACCGAGACGTTGTCAATGCCGCCCTCCACGATGTCGCCCGTTGCCGCCGCGTCCGTTGCCCGCACCCGGATCTGGATCGAGCCCGGATCGGTGACGACTGTCGAGATGCTGGTCCAAGCCGCGTTGCTGGTGACGTCGCCGATCGAGACAATCGTGTCCACGACGACATCATCGTTCAGCACCTCGATGGTGAAGCCGTCGCCGGCGTCGTCACCCGCGTCGCGCTGGCCGTGGTAATAGTCGAGCGACACCTCAGCAGCTTCCTGACCGGCGCAGTCGACAAGGGGCGACAGGGCCTCGCAGGTGCCGCCGTCGACGTCGTCGGTGCCGATGCCGCCCGGATTGGGCTGGGTGAAGAAGGCCAAGCCGGGATTGCCGCCGCCAACCTGCCAGGCCGTGGCGTCAGGCGATCCGACCACAAACGAACCGGTCGTGCAGGAGTCGGCACCATTGGTCCAGCCGCCGGCACCCGCCTCAAATTCGGTGCTGTACAAACAGCTACCGGCCGGCAGGCAGACGCTACCGGTCTCATCGCATCCCTCCCCGGGACACGGATCATCACCCGGCTGGCACACACCGCCCAGGCAGATCTCAGCCCCGTTGCAGAACTGACCGTCGTCGCAGTCGGCATCAACCTCACAGCCGCCGGTGGCCTGAATCGTGACATTGTCGAGGGCAGCCTCGATGATGTTGCCCTGGGACGAACCGTCGGCCGCCCCGAAGCGCACCCGCACCGTGGCCGTCATGCCGATGTAGTTTTCAAGGTCAAAGGTTCGCGTGCTCCAGCTGTTGGCGTTCTGGTTAGTGTTAAGTGTTTCCAGATTCACCCATGTGGCGCCATTGTTGTCTGAGGCCTCAACCACGAAGAAATCGCCGGAGTCCTCACCGGTGTCCCGGTTGAAAAACCAGCGATCATAATTGAGCTGGGCGCCGGCCGCCCTGCTAAGGTCAATTGCCGGAGATTCCAGATACACCACTCCGGCGTCGACATCATCGCTTCCGAGCGAGCTGTTCTGGGCCGTAAACCCGCACCCCTCGCCCGCCAAGGCGTCTTCCGGCTGGGCCGGGTTGCCGCCCGAGTACGTGCCGTTGGGATCGCCGATCTCCCAGTCCCCGGTTCTGGCCGTGCTGCCGGCAGCATACAGAGCCCAGCCCAGGACGTTGCCGCTTTCGAAATCTTCGGCAAAAACCGGATCGGCTTCGCACTGGTCGGTGGTCTCGTCACAGACCTCACCCGGACATGGATCAGATCCTGCCTGGCAGAAGTTGTTCGCGCCGCAGGTTTCCACCCCGTTGCAAAACTCGCCGTCGTCACATTCACTGTCGATGGTGCAGGGTGTGTTTTGAATATAGAGGAAAACGGCGCTGAAAGCGCCCCAGTTGCCGGCACTGTCCCGGCCGCGAAGATATATGATATGCTGCCCGTCGTTGAGACCGGAAGTGTCGATGGCCGCTGTGACGGATTCGACGCTGCTGTTGAAGCTGCCGTCAGTCGCCGCCATAGATACCCCTATGGGTGCCGGGTTGTCTGACCAGGGCGGCACATCAACGTAGTATTCGGCGGCGGCGATGTTCTGGGTCGGTTCGGTGCCGTTGCTGTTGTTGTAACGGGTGTCATTGATCGTTGCTCTCAACGTCACGTTTGTGCCGGTGGCCACCCCGGGCGGGGTTGCTCCTAGGCTGAGAGCCAGGTTAAGGGCGTCGGGCCCGGCCGGGGTCATGTACGGCGTACGGGCTACCTTGATGGCATAGATCAGAGACGGCAGGTTTTCGGGCACGAGAGTGTTTTCAAAGTAGCTGCAGGATTCAAAGAATTCTGTACCCAGTTCATAGGTGAAGGCCGCCAGCCCCATCGTTCCGTAGGCAAAGCTGGTGGTGGTACCGTCGGTCGGGTACAATCCGATCCCCTGTTCGGGGGTATGGCCGTTGAAATAGGCCAGCTTGCGCCCCAGGGTCTGCAACTGCGTCCCGTTGGGTGCCGGATCATCGGTAAAGCCCCAGGGCCAAAGGATCAACCGACCGGAGCTGTGAATGTCCAGATAGATGCCCGTGGCGCCATCGGCTGCTGCAGTGTAGAGGTCGTCTGGTTCGCGTTGATCGGGAAACTGAGCTTCTATGTAACTTTGAACGGCCTGGGCTTCGGGTTCCGAGGCTGCAAAGGGCCCCCGGTAGGTCAAATTGCATTCATTGCCGCTCGATCCGCCGCAGCAACCCCAGCGGTAATCGAAGTTACGGTTGAGATCGGCACCGCGGTTGTTGCTGGTCGGGCTGCAATAATTCTGATTGGTGTTTTTGCGCCAGGACAGACCGGTCTCGGCCTGCTTGCGGCCATCGGGATTGGCCTGCAGCATCAGGTGAATTTCATGGTGGTCCAGCAGCCAGGTGGCGTCGGCATCCGTGCCGTAGTTGTTCACCAGGTATTCGGCCATGCGTGTCATCAACTCGGCGGTGGTGTATTCGCGGGCATGGATGGCGCTGGTGATGAATATCTTGGGTTTGAGATCGGGATCATCCGGATCCGAGGTGGTTATGTTGGTCAGTTTCAAAACCATCAGGTCGTAGCCGCCCAGACCGTTCTCTTTTTCCCACGAATCACCGACATCGGTCCAGGTGGCCAGCTCCGGGTAGCTAATGACAATCGACTCCGCCGTGGCAAAAGTTTCCTCCACGGTGCGATAGCACGGAAAGCCGGGTATCTCTTGGGCAACGGGCTGCAGCCCTTGAACGGCTGCGGCCATTTGCGCCTTTCGGGTTTCATCAATTTCCACCTGAAGGCCGGCCTGGACCAGGCGATCATATTCCTCGGCCGACACTTCCAGCACCAGGTAGCCTTTTTCATATTTGGACTCCAGCGGCTCGATCCAAATCGCTATTTGGCGAGCCGTTTCCGGATCGTCAAAATACACCCGCACGATTGCACTGCCGCTGAATGGTGCGGCCTGGAGCAACCCAGGACCGCCGAATAAAGACGGGCCTATTAAAGCTGTCGCCAGCAAGATCATCAGAATGCTGAATTTTAGGATGAGTCTAGGTGTTTTCATGGCAGATCCTCCTTTGAGCTTTAGTTTGGCCCTCGGATCAATCCGAAGAGTGGACCGGATTAGCCGGTAATATTTGGGCTGAATATTTCTCAGTCTCCCCCGTACCACCAATCCGAGCCTATAATTTCATCCCCCTGACAAGTAAAAAACAGGAAATCATGCCGTCCGCGCCAATAGTAGATCAAAAACTCGTCGGGGGCGTCGGGCAATGAATTGTAGCCGGGAAGGCTGATGATTTGATGGTATAAGCGATCACCCTTGCGGGCAATTTGGTCGGGGGGGGTTGAGCTGTTGAATGACATCGGGTTTGGAAAATTCACAGCGCCCGAGGCGGGTGCCGAGTTCGAGCATGAGACGATGCTTGGTCCCCATCCAGCGGTCCACGTCATCGTTCCATTTTCCGCCCCCAAAGTGCCCTGGGACCGTTCGCAGTCTTCTGAAGTCGGCGGCTAACTGCTCGAGAGGTGCTGGGTCCAATCGGTCTTCCTGTGTTGCGAACACGGGCCGACAGGTTGCCGCACCGATACTCAAAAAACTCAACACACCTAATATTATCAAAAGCTTACGGCACATGGCACCCACATTCCGAGAACGACATGCGAAAGGTCATTTGACAAATAACGATATGTTATTTTCTTGGTGGTGAAAATCTTTTATTAAATAAATCCTTCACAAACATGATGTGATTTCAATAAAAAGGCAAAAAATGGCTGGACTGTGGCAAAGCCTATCAACAACAACTGAGTGGAGAGCTCTACAAATAACAAAAATTAAGAGTTAAAACCAAAACGCTTTAACTGATTTTCTGAATCGAACTTTAACAGATAGGGATTAGCTTATAGCGTATCCGAAAATAGCAGAAAGGGGATAGCGAGTCAATATGCAGGGTGGAATCGAAAATCGCTGGATTGTCAACGATGTTGCTGATCGCATAAATCTGGTCAAGCATCCGGGGGCGATGTCTGCCGGCACCAATACCCGCATCTATTCCCGGGCGCTGATGACCAACCCTGCAAGGCACCAAAGTGCGCGACTCGTTAAATTGGAGCCGGGGCATTGAAGAAGCCAGGGGATTATTCAAAGAGGCCGAAGATTAATTTAAGATCCTATGATAAAGAGGGGATAGCGTTTATCTGTTAAGTTAACGGCATTAGGCCTGACCCCATTTGAGAATACGGAGGCAAAGCAAGACAATAGATTTGATTCCAAAGATCAACTGCATCCTTTAAGACACCACAGTCCGGTGTTTGGTTGCCACAAGCCGCGCAGACCACCCCATAGTTTATCGTACCATCTATCTCATACGTGACTTGAGGTATCCCTCCACAGTCACAATCATTAAGATTCATTGTGGGTTTCATTTTAGTTCAACTCCTAAAACTAGACTGCAATCACCAAGGCATTTTGAGCATCGCTTTCTGATAACACTAAGCGGTGTCCCTATTTCGCCTCACAGTCTTAAGTGCTTTAATTTTTAACCAATCAAATAAGATGCCAACATCAGGGTTTTTTCACATAAATGGCATTGAAAAATCATAACAAATTGATATTATTTGATAAAAAATATGAAGGTTAGAACTGAGGGTACGGGAGATGGGTAGGTACTACTGTGAAGTCCGTAGTCACCTGTGTACGGATACTGTAAATTACATTAACAGGAAAAGTGATTTTTTGTTTTGATCGCAGGTCTTTTTAACGCTTCAATTTACATTCGATACAAGTATAAAACCACTAGCTCCTTGAAAAGCCAAGTAGTGAAGACGCCAAAGGATCGGCAGCTATTTCTATACTAATCTTCTCTTAAGGAGAACAGGATTCGGGATAAAAAATCATGGTCTCGACAGGTTATTTTTATTCCGATACTCCAAACGCCGTTCACGCTGTATCACATAAAGCCCGCTCGATATAATGATTACCGTCCCGGTAATCGTCCAGCCATCCGGGAAATCACCGAATAATGCGAATCCCAGTACTCCATTACTCCTGATGGTGAATTTTATTCATTACTCACGCTTTGACCGCGTCTTTTTTTAAAAGGTTATGCCTTTTTGGCTCGTCGCCGCCGTTTGACCAGCCAGACCACCAGTGGATAGCTAAACCATGAAACTTCCCAGAGGACCGGCCCGATAAACGCCATGGGAATGGTAATGATGGTGGTGAGGGGTTCTGCCAAAATGCGATCTCTTAATTGATACGCATACTGATCGGTGACTTCCGGTAATAACAAGCGATGATTTTTAATGGCATAAGCCCAACCCCAACTCCCGGAAATGCCGACCAGCGCCGCCGCAACGCTTTCGAGCACCCGGGTACCAGTAGAAGGCCCCAGCGCAATACCGTCGCGCAGTGTTGTCATAAAAACGAGTAGAAAAAAGACTTGCAGGATTGTCAAGATGGTATGGCGGCTGTTTGTCGACTGCAGATTGCCCAATAGAACATTGTTTTGTATCCAGTAAACAATCGTGACGACAATTCCGACGAAGACCATCAGGAACACACCGATATGGGCGCCTACAAAAGCGCCGACATGCTCCCAGCTCAACTGTTCAGCGGTCGGATTTGGTAGTAGGGTGAAGATGCGCCAGATAACAATGGCAAAAACGACGTCGACCAATCTTTCCAGTCTGCGGATTTGCAGAGCCTCACGCTTTAGCCTGGCTTTATCCTCTGCCTCGTCTCCCATGTCAAATTCCTGCCTTTGTCCCTTAGCTGCACAAACAACATGCCAAAGGTTAGATAATGGTTCGCAATTAATGCCAAAATCATAGTAATACGAAAAATTCTTGGAAACCTCCGTTTGTGAATTCCATTTTAACAGCCTCAGTTAAACGGAATTTTAGCACGACTAGTTTGGGTTGAGATACTGAAACGATTTGTTGGGTTTCGTTCCTCTACCCAACCTACTAAAAACGGTCCAATTTCGTTATTTCGACCGCGGGATCGAAACCCAACGTCTTCAATTCAACCAGATCGACTTCATCCTTAATATTCTATATATTTCTGAAAGACCTTAAAACCTGTTAAAATCTGTGTCCTATAATTCGAGTGAATGCCACATCGCGCACCGGGTGAACAGAATTATAGATGATGAAGCAAGGATTATCCCGTTAAAGAGATCACTTGATATCGAAATACCTCGCGGGGTTGGTTTGCAATTCTTTCAGCCTGGCTTTATAGAAAGCGATCGCAGCCCGCTTGCCGTCCCTCTGGTGGGCAAAACTGCCGGCCGGCTTTTTCTCTAAGCGACTTATCTCCACTTCGAGTCTGAATTTTTCATCCTTGATTTTTTGAGTCAGATTTGGTGACTCGCTGGTATTATCTCGGCTGTTGATTTCTTTAATTGTCTGCGCTTCCTTTTTTTCCAGATTCTGTTTGATCGCCTCCCATTGTTCCTTGTCCAGTTCCCATCTTGCCTCATCAGCATTACGATCGTACGAAATCCCCTGCTGCACCTCAATCGCCTTATTCTTATCCGACGGCGGTGAATTACTGAAGTGTTTGACACCATTGCTGTCAGTCCATGAATAAATATTGGCTTCCGCTTGCCAGGCGATGCTTAGATTAAAGATAAAAATTGCAGCTAAAGTTAAGGGTAGTATGTTTAGGGCCATAGAGCGATTGCGGTGTGAAATGGCTATTTTCATTTTCATCCTCCTTACACACGGAAAAAAGTTTCGCCACCAAGACACCAAGGCACGAAGTTAATTGATTAATAAACATTTTTTCTTAGTGTCTTGGTGCCTTGGTGGCTACTCTTTCCGGTATATCCTGATTGGCTAGAAATTTCTTGTTAATATGGACAATAATTGGTTTTATGTCAAATATCAAGTATTGCCGGACCGAACAGCAACTGCAGGGTAATTGGTGATGGCTTTTTTTGAAGATGTGATTCTTACCGATTCAATCGAAATCAAATCCAATGTCTGATTATTCAATCGTCAGCACTCCCCCAGATCTCGAAGACTACCTTCGCCTGAGAGAGGCCACCGGACTTAGCTCTAAAACAGTGGAAGCGGCACGGATCGGGTTGTCCAACAGCTGGTTTGCCATTCATGTGGTTCATGCAGGCAAAACGGTCGGCATGGGTCGAATCATCGGTGACGGTGGATGTTTTTTTCAGGTAGTCGACATCGCTGCGCTGCCGAATCACCAGGGCCGAGGCCTGGGCAAGCGCATCATGGCGGCGTTGATGGAGTACTTTGAAGCCCACGCACCTGAATCGGCCTATATTAGTTTGATCGCAGATGGCAAGGCGAAGGATCTGTACGCTCAATTCGGCTTTAAACCTACCGCACCGGCGTCCATTGGCATGTGGCGGAAGAAATCATAATGTAAAACGGATAAATCATCTTCCACGAGCAAGATAGTTTCACCTCGGCCTTCCACAATTTGCTCTTTGGCTAGGTCAGGTGCGGTTTCGGTCTCTCCGATTTGTCTGGGCAAATAAATCCTGAAAGTAGTGCCTTTGCCCGGCTCACTGTAAACGTTGATAAAACCCTGGTTCTGCTTAACGATTCCGTACAGGGTCGAAAGCCCTAAACCGGTGCCTTTGCCCAGTTCCTTGGTGGTAAAAAACGGTTCAAAAATGTTTGCCAGGTTTTCCTTGTCTATGCCGCAGCCGTTGTCGCTTACGACAAGCATCACGAATTGGCCCGGCAAAAACCCGGCATGCTTTTCGCAATAGGTTTCATCTAAATTCACGTTCTTAGTCTCGATTGTTATTTTGCCGACTCCCTCAATGGCATCCCGGGCATTGACACACAAATTGGCCAACATTTGATCGATCTGAGCCGGGTCCATCATTACCGGCCATAGATTCGAAGCCGGCAGCCAGGCCAAATCGATATCCTCGCCGATGATTCTTCGGAGCATTTTGAGCATCCCATCCACGGTTTCGTTGAGATCCAGCACGATAGGAGCGATGGTCTGCTTGCGGGCAAAAGCCAGAAGTTGCCGGGTGATGTCGGCGGAGCGAGATGCGGCAGCAAGAATTTGCTGAAGGTCGTAATGGAGTGTCTCATCGGGTTTTAACTTGATGAGCGCCAGTTGAGAATGCCCTATAATCACACTGAGCATATTGTTGAAATCGTGGGCGACGCTACCGTATCGAACGCGGATATTGGGGATGTATAAAAGAGTTTATTCTCTGATTTTTAGCGCCATGTCAATTACGATTATTTAACTCGAAATGCACTGAGGATTGATGCCGTTTAAAATTCAGGTGATATTCATCCCTAAAATGCCACATAAGATCATTACTTTACAAAATGTTCTCGTTTTTGTCACGCCCGAATTACATCCGGCAAATTCAGTTAAATCTTCGGTCAACTGATAATTTAAAAAGATTTAATTTTTTCATTGACATTCCCGGAAAGTATTTCCGTTCAGCTCAACTGCACCCCCTCTCATGCAGAATACCTGATTAAAATCTTCCCGCGGAAGCCGGAGTTGAGGCGAACGATCTGGGGATACAAAGAATCCTGGTTTCAGGCGAACCCGGCGGAAGCATCCCCGTGGTGCGGCAGCGTTTATTCCGGGGTTTCGGCGGTGCGGAAATTTATGACGCCGTCTATTGTCTTTGACCCGGCCCAGAGAACCTGCTATTTCGAAACAAAACTAAAAAGGAGTGAACAATTGGACAAGATCCCAAACACCCTCGAGCTGGCCAAAGAGCTGATCCGCATCGACTCGACCAGCCGGCGCAGCAATCTTGCCATCATTGATTATATCCAAACCATTCTCGAAAAATCGGGATTCGTACTTGAACGGCTGTTATATGCTGATGAGAACGGTACATCCAAAGCAAACCTTGTTGCCAAAAAGGGAAAAGGCCGCGGCGGGTTCGGCATATTCTGCCATTCGGATACGGTGCCGCCCGGTGAGGAAGAATGGAAGCCTTTCGACCCAAAAGTTGAAGATGGAAGATTAATCGGCCGTGGCAGCTGCGACATGAAAGGCGCCCTGGCCGCTGCCATTGTGGCGGGAGCAAATATCGATCCGGCGGAGTTGTCAAAACCGTATTATATCGTAATCACGGCCGACGAAGAAACCGGAATGTGGGGGGCCATGCACGTGATTGCGGAATCCGGCATCCTCAAACAAAGCTGGCCGGAAAATGGGGTTGTGGCCGAACCGACATCGCTGATCCCGATTCGAGCCCACAAGGGGGCGGTCAGAATATTTGTCACCGCTCAGGGTAAAGCTGCCCATACCAGCACTGACAAAGGTATATCAGCCAACTTTTTGATTGCCCCTTTTCTGGCTGAAATGGCCGAGCTAGCCGATCTTTTTAGAAGCGACAAGCGCTTTATGAACGATAAGTTCCACCCGCCGACCAACGGATTCAATATGGTTATCGACGACGGTGGCTGCAATCCGAACGTAACGCCCGCCAAAACCGTCTGCACCATGTCCTTGCGCACCATGCCGGATGACAGCCGGGATATGGCGATCGACCTGATCCTCAAGGCTGCTGAAAAGTACGGGTTGGAAGGCCGGCATCTTGCTGTGGAGCCGTTTTCTGTCTCAGCGGAATCCGAGATTTTGCAGGCCGCACTTGATATCACGGGCTGCAACGCAGGGGCAACCGCGCACTATGGAACTGAAGCCCTGTTTTACCAGGACTACGTCAACCTGATAATATTCGGTCCGGGAGACATAAATCAGGCGCACACGGTTGGGGAATGGATCGACATCGAGCAGATCCGAGCGGCAGAGTCTTACTATACACAGTTGATCAAACGATGTTGTAGATTTCAGCGTTATGCGGATTGTAAATCACATAAGGACATTGAGCAGGATTAGAATGATTTTTGACCGTGAGAACACAGTCATGAATTTTCATGTTATTCGGTTTATCAATTCCGTAAAACCGGCTTTCCCCGCTGATGTTTATCGCACAATTCCGTATGTGTGAATGTGAGTCTCCTGGCACATCAAATCCATAAGCAGTTTTTGAAATACCGCTTTTTATATTTATCGTCAGATTGTCGGCAGTAAAAGAGGTTTGAATCGCAAAATTGCTAACCGGGATGGGGGGAGAAATGGAGGACAACGCAGAGCATAGTCAAATCAAGCTGTCTTCTATGCCATGGACCAAGATAAATTCTTCCAAAGTTGCTTGCTGAACGTCGGTCATGTGTTGAAATTGGAGCCGAACCTGCCGCATTTCAATCGATTCACCGGGGATATCATCGGCAATATTAGAATCTTTTACAATTTTATAAGGAATATCAGCTAGATAGAATCCGCAATCAGCCAACAGGATATCCAGCACCATAGCTTCTTCCGAATCTCTCTTACTTTCAACATGCTGGAATGCAAGCCCGCCCATGCTGATATTGTCAATCATGCCAAGTTTGGCCGGCTTGGCATTGAACACCGCACAGGCGATGCAGCCCATGCTCTTGCCGCCGATATTCAGCGGTCCCCTTGAAAATGACCTGATCAAGGCATAAGCATCTTTGCTCAGCCGAAACCGTTTCTGAGATCGATGCTCAAATTTAATCTCTTCTGATTCGTTTAATTCCTGTGGCTGCAAATTATCAATTCCTTTGAGGGCATACCCGTCGAGAATCCCACCGGCATCATCTGCCGGTTGAAAATGAACTTTGTTTTCGATTACGTCTGATCCATTCACAACGCTCATCATGGCTGGTGGGGCTTGCAAGCTTGCAGGCTGCCATGTTGCCGGACACTTAGTAATCCGGTTCAACGTATTTGACACCCACATTGCATGATGATTCATTCGCACCGGGTAATTCATTGCACCATTTGACTTCTGCCAGGGACACAGAACGGATACCGTTGCACACCCCTGAATCTGAGCATTGAGAGTCTACTTTCAGCAAACGGATGTAAACCGTTGTACCGGGTTTGAGGAACAAATTGGAATTAAAAGACATACCGTTTGAACAAAGATCCAGCGTTTGGGCCTCATAGTAATGCTTCCCGTTAAAATATGAGAATGCAATATCCGCAGTACAGCGGTTGCGATCACAGGCTCTTCTTTCTGCAGTTGAATTCAAAATTGACACCTTTCAAACCTATTTTAGCCAACATCATCTCCCAAAATGTTCTTTTTGTCTATAGGGCGGAAGCCTCATTTTCCATAGGGGAATCCCCTAGACCATCAGAATGTTTGCTATTCTGACGATCAATTTGCCGGCTCCGTGATGCTGGTATGTTGATTTAGTTAATCGGCGCACAAATCGATTTATATCCTGGATGTTGAAGTTGAGGAGCATCCCATCTCCCTGTCCCACAATTTAGCATAAAATGTGCCAACGATTAGCCATATTAATATTTTGATATATTTCATTAACTTAAAAAGATTTAAGCTATCAACGCCAAACCTGAATATATTTGATGTAGGAATTATTCGAATGCTATTTCGAAAAATTGAGATTGGGTATTGGGTATTCGGTATTCGGTATTGGGTACTGGGTATTGGGCATCAGGTATTGGGTACTGGGTATTTGGTATTGGGTATTGGGTACTGGGTATTGGGTATTGAGTATCAGGTATTGGGTATTGGGTATTCGAAATTCAAAAATTCAAATGTCTAAAACGAAATCATTGTGGCGACAAATTTGAATCAAGTCGCGAAAAAAGTTGATTCCGTCATTAATCTTCATGAATGCCCGTATGTCATGGCGTTACAAGGATGTCGAAAATTTTTTTTACCCTTTTCAAGTAAAACTGAATTGGTAACTGTCCAGTCCCCAATACCCAATACCCAGTACCCAATTTGTTTCGGATTTCGGATTTCGAGATTCGAATTTCCGGTTTATCCGTGGTGGGTAACAAGGATCAGGAAGCGGGAATCGGGTATTATGGTGGGGGGGAGCATTTTGGGATTTTATCCTGCTTTTATTGAGCGGGACGGCCGCGGTCATTTTTATTCGCGGCAACAAGCCGCTCCCACAGGAGTTTATTAGGGCAAATTGAGCGTCAAGAAATCATTGATCCTTATTACCAGGTGAATACGAATAATGCTTTTTAGCGCAATCAGGGCAGATGCTGTGGCTGATGTCAGCCTGTGAATGCTTGTAGATATAAACATCCACCTGTTCCCAATAGCCTTTATCATCCCGGACTTTTTTGCAAAAGGAACATATGGGAAGTATGCCCCTTAGAGTTTCCACTTCTTCCAGCGCCTGTTGGAGATTCAGAATAGTTTTATCGCGCTCCGCCTCGGCTGCAGCGCGTTCACCAATTTCAATTTCCAGCTGTCGGTTTGTTTCCGTCTGTTGGATCACCCGTTGCTCAATCTCGGCCGTATACAGAATTTTTCTGAGCATGAAGAATGCCAGAAGGGCCGTCAATAACAACGCCCCCCATAAGACCACCCAGGCGTCCCACAATTTATAATAGTGGTCCGCCGGACTCAGCTGAATTTTCCACTGGCGTTCAGCAAAATCAAAAGTTTTGCTCCACAAAAGGCCTTTTTCAATTCTCTCATCCGCCATCGGCTGATTCTCGGTTTCTGAATTCCGGGCGGGCCGGTGGTAAAGGAAACGCTTATCTTGGTCTGCTGACATATCGTAAAGCGTCAAGGATATCCCCAGATCAGTAAAACCTTTCAAGGCGGTCTCGACGGCTTTGCCAATGCGAAGGACCTCGACAACAAATCCCTTTCGGCCCTTTCGTCGATCTTGCGGGCTATTCAGAGGAACTCCTTGATGATATATTGGCAGAAGAATCAGAATCCCGAACTGACTGCCGGTTTCCTGTACCAAGGTGATCCTGTCAGTGGCAGCCAGTTTTCCCGTCCTGAATCCTTTTTCGATTGCCTTTAGTCGTGTGCTATTGGATGCAATGTCAAACCCCAAGGCCGGTCTATTGGTTTCGAAGGGATATATATAAAAGACGATAACATATTCTTCGCGATGTGCGGCCTTTACCAGTTGATTGGTCTCCGAGCGTTCCGTGAATTCAAAACCTGGGTACCCGTCTTTTCTGGCAGCGGATTCATATATACTGCGCTCGTTGTCTTTCACTAGTGGATCCCAACCAAATGCCTGGATCCCGGGGTAGCGGGGTAGAATGCTTTTCGCAAGTCGGTTGAACTGCAAACGGGTTACGGGCGGAGAATTATTAAAAAAATCACCAAGAAACAATAGCGCCCCGACATAGTCAAGCAAAGTGTTTTCAACAGCGTTCGTATAGGCGCTGGCCCTGGATTCAAATTCACTGCGCTGCTTCGTCTGTTCCCAATCGTAAACGAGCCAAAATATAACCAATGACGCTGCGACACCGAAAACAAGCAGACATACTACGGGAATATAACGGTGGACTGGAATCCCGACAAGACTTTTAATCTGATTTGCCTTCTGCATCTTGACCTTGCATTGTTGTCACAGCTTTGGGATATTATTTTGATTTCAGCTTATCACTCCTACCAATTTGACCCACTTTCAGCCGACAGTCGATTCATTGAGCATCTTCATTTCGGCGAGTCATGGGGAAATCTACTAGCAGGAATCCAGATTTGGTGTTGTTCAAACATCGAGTTATTGTCAGCATCCGTATTTCACTTAACGCGCATGTACTTCTCCTATATCCCAAAGTTTTCGATGATGTCAAGATGAGTGATTGCGGAATTTGTTCGTTATAGAGACTGACAATGGCCTTGGGTCTACTTTTTGTCTTCAATCTCCAACAATTCTTTTACCTTGCGGGCCAGGATGTCAATCCTCAAAGGCTTTTGTTTAAAGTGTTTTTCCTACCATTGCCCCTCTACATTGGCGGCGTCGGCAAAAGCAACTTTACCTTTATTAAACGCAAGGACAGCATCTTTGACGGTTCCGGTGACATCATTGGCCACTTTTACACCTGCCGCTTGGAGAGTTTTGAAGGCATTAGGCCCACAAAAGCCCGTTAGCAAGACTTCTGCTCCGCTGTCGCTGACCATGACGGCGGCCTGGATGCCGGCTCCCTTAAAGGCGTTTAAGTTCTCTGAATTATCTAACACCTTTATCCCTGAGCTGACCGTATCGATAATAAGTATGTAGGCGGCCCGTCCAAATCTGGGATCGATTTTTGATTCAAGATCAGGACCCTGAGATGAAACAGCTATCTTCATTTCCGTTCCTCCTTTATGCAGGATTCATTGACCACCGCCGCCGCCGCACACTTGATCATTTTTGATTTGAGACAGTTTCCCTGCTATTAAGTCTGCCACTACCGGTTTTATCTCGGAACGTTCTGAATCATGATACACATCAATTCCAGCCTGTTTGAATCCCATGAGCGGCCGCATGCCGATCCCTCCGACAATAAGGGCATCGACATGGTGACTGGCAAGCAGGTTAACCGGCACCATGCAGCCGCCCTGAACGTGTTCCTGATTTTCAATGGTTGAAATCTGCTTTATTTCACCATTTTCTACGTCAATAAAAGTAAACACATCGCAGTGACCGAAATGTCCTGACCGGGTTGCGTCCAGACCACCTTTGCCGTTTGATGGAATTGCTATTCTTCCGTTTTTCATAGGTAGAGCTCTCCTTGTTGATTGTTATATTACCTCAATTCAGTGAAACTAAATAAATCGGGTATCAGGTATTCGGTATTGGGTACTGGTTTTAAGGTTGAGGATGGTTTTCAGGTGTTCGAGCAGTATCCCGGCAATTTCTCGTCCCGGTCCGGCGGGCAGCTGCATAAGGATACCCGATCCCTCGCTGGCCTCATGAAAATCGTCGGGCAAAAGCGAATTCACTGCTGCAAAGTTGACCGACGGCTTCAGTGCAACTACTGTTTTGATTAATTCGAGGCCGGTCATATCGCCCAGATTTTCGTCTGCGACAACAAGATCAAATTCTCTTTCTGCGATCATGGATAGCGCATCACAGCCGGATTTCGCGCAGGTGGTTCGGGCGTTATTTTCCTCCAGTCCGGCCTTAAGGGCTGACATGGGCACTTTATCCCGGCTGACCAGTAAAATAGTCATCATTATTTTTTTCAACTCCTCTTATGAAATGAATGACGAAAGACGTATGTCGACTGCCGAATACCGGCTTTTTCAATCCGCAATCCGAAATCCGCATTCCGAAATCGAGCAACCCAATACCCAATTATGCCGTTTCAAGTTCCCGGCGGGCGGCCATATCCACCAGAATTCTTTCTCTGGATTTATCGATCCCGAGCTCCTGGCGTTTTTTATCGATGTGCGCAATCATCTTATGGGCATGTTTAATAGGATCGACTTCCAAATCCCACATGCTGCCGTATAGTTTTTCAAATTCTTCGAATATATATTTCTGAAAAACCGGCGCACCGCTCACCGGCAGGGTGACACCAAAAATCGTGTAAACACCGGAGGCCACAAAATAATGGCCGATGCTTATCGCTTTTTCACTCATCCATTCCGGTGCGCTGCCGGCCGCCGGCAGATCACTGATGTCGTGGCCCAGACCGCCGGCTTTAACCACCTCTGCGGCTGCCAGCAGAATACGACTGTTGTCGACACACGAGCCTAAATGCAGCACCGGCGGTTTCCCGACCGTTTCGCAGACCTCGGCCAGACCCGGGCCACAAAACACCTTGGCGGATTCGGGTGTCAACAGACCTTCCATGGCGCAGGCAATCGCGTTGCACCCCGTGGTCAAAACGATTACATCGTTTTTGATTAGCTCTTTGACGATCCGGATATGACTTTCATTGTGTTTTGTACGGACGTTGTTGCATCCCACCACGCCGCCGATCCCCCGGATCCTGCCGTTGATAATATTGTCGTTCAGGGTGTAGTAGGAGCCGCGAAAGGTTCCCCCCAGGTGGTATTCAATGGATTCCACGCCGAATCCTGCCACGATGGGAGACTTCTGCTCGGGAATCATCACCTCCGCCCTCCGGTTTTCAAAATTGTCAATCGCCAGCCTGACAATCCGCTCAGCGTCCTCCAGGGCATGATGCTCGTCAAATTCAATGTGAATCACATTTTCCTGCTCCATCCTGGCAATGGGATGGGTCGTAATCAATTTTGTGTGGAAGCATTTGGCGACATTGGCCAGGTTTTGGAAAATGCATTGGATGTCGACCACCATGGCATCACAGGCACCGGTGATGATAGCCAGCTCCTGCTGGAGAAATGTCCCGCAAAGGGGCACGCCATGGCGCTGCAGCATTTCATTGGCCGTGCAGCAAATGCCGGATAGCTGAATGCCCTTGGCCCCTTTTGACTTGGCATATTTGTCCATTTTGGGGGTCTGAGAGACCGCGATGACCATCTCGGAAAGTACCGGTTCATGGCCGTGAATTACGATATTGACCATGTCTTGTTTCATTACACCGAGGTTGGCTTCCGAGGCCAGAGGGTAAGGAGTCCCAAAGAGGATGTCCTGGAGATCGGTGGCCAGCATGGAGCCCCCCAGCCATCGGCAATGGCGGTGCGGGTTCCCTGTTTCATCAGGTTTTTATAATCCTGGTCCACCCCGATGTGGGTTCGATGCATGATTTCGACAATTTCCCGGTCGATATTGCGCGGCACCACCCCCTGCTTTTTCCAGATTTCATAGCGCGGCTGGGGCGCCCGTTTGGCATAAAGCAGTTCGCCTTCGGCCTTGCCCCACTCATTGAGCGCCTTTTCGCCGACTTCGACCGCAATTTCAGCGGTGTCCCGATCGAGCAACTCGCCGTCCACTTCCACTGTCGTGTCGACTCCCAGACGCGGAGCAACCTCCAAAAGCTTGCGGGTATCTTTAATCTTGTAGGCATCGCTCTCTTTTCTGGCGGCCGACATGAAAACTTCGGCCACCGAACGCCCGTGATCGGAGTGAGCGGCGGCACCACCGGCAATCATGCGGATAAAATTGCGGGCCGCAATCGTATTCGGTGTGGCTCCGCAGATGCCTTTGCGGGTATCCACCCCGTCGATTCCGCCTTTCGGAAGCGGCAGCCGGCAGGGCCCCATGCCGCAGTTTTTGCAGCAAATACCCTGGGTTCCGATGTTGCAGGGCTTCATCGTCAAAGCTCGGTCAAAGGCCGTCTCGATGCCAAGTTCCTGGGCCCGCTCAATCATCTGCCGGCTGGCCGGATCAATGGTTGTTTTGACGGGATCAACCTTTTTTTTGTTCCGACTTCCTTGCTTGATTTTTTTTCTGCCATTAGATCCTCCTGAAAATTTTAGGGGTAAGATAAATTCTCTGGGCGAATTATTTGAATAAATTCCAACCATCCATTCGTAATATTCGGCACTCCTGAATTTGAAAGATCGCTCCAATTTTAGAAAGAACGACTTCCCGCTGGATGATGTGATTTTTCGCCGGTTCTGGTTTGCATCTTTGGCTTTGAAGCCGTCTGTGTGCCGGAAATCGACCAATCGACGGCGGCGTCAAATAGGGCCCATCCCTCACGCGTAAATGAGTTTGGCGTATTCCTGAAAAGGAAGAGTCCAACCCGTTTGGCAGGGGCAACCAGGCCCGGCATCTCGACACCGGCATCATAAGCAAAGATCGTACATTTATGAGGATCCCGGGACAATCCGGCTACCGCAATGGCATGTACCCCCGGGACTCCCCAGCCCATAAAAAAACTTTTGGTGCAGACCTGGACTTTTTCCGAGCAGGAGGCGCACAGGGGGTGATCCGGGTTGATAATTACTAATTTTCTCTGGCGGCTTTGGCGGCCGAAGTCTGCCTTTTTCGTCCGGCCGGTCATACCGAGGTCTCTAAAAATCCAGGGTTCTGAACAGATCACGGGAACGGCGACATCACGAAATTTGGTACCGATTTTCCTTGATCGGGCCGATTCAGATAAAATTACAAGATCCATACCCTCAGAATCTTCGCTTTTGACACCGGCATCCTCCTTAATAACCAATTCGAGCCCCCTGCCTTCCAGGTGCTTTTTGATAGCAAAATCGCCGGTTCTCAATTCTTTGTGGCCGACAGCCGGTTTTTTGCCGACGACAAACAGTATCTTTGCGCCTATGGCAGAGGAAGCGTTAAAGGCGAAGAGTATCAGGAGCAAACATAAGAATGCCGCCCGGCGATTTTTCATTCTCTCACTTAATTTGCATCGAAGATCAAACATGGGGTTTACCTCCTTTTTCATGAGGCATTAGTGCCTTTTTTCGGCAGCGGAATTATTAAAACCGGTATCCTGGTCCTTCGCAACACTCTTTTGGCAGTACTACCTAAGAATGTATTGGCATACAAAATCTTTTTGATTTTCGGCATCATCGCTCTACTCCATTCTGATATAGTTGCTTCCATGAGCGACGCTGGAGCTCCCGATAATTGGCTAAGGCCATGTAAAGGGCCCCCACCGTCAACTCAGCACAGTGATAATTTTCTTTCGCCAGCGTTTCCAGGAATTCGATTACATTCTCCGGCGTTATTTCCCAGCCTTCCTCACAAGTCCTGCCTTCTGCAAGGTATGCTACTGCGTTGGCACAGGCGTTGGTGTTTAAGCAACCGTTGGTATCAAAGGATACGGTTTGGATTCTGTCGCTTTTGATGTCCAAAAACATTTCAACTGTATCGCCGCATTCTCCGGTTCTTTTTCCGTACCCATCCGGCTCCTGCAACCGTCCCCGCCGGGCATGTCCAAATGCCATTTGAAGATAATTGAGCGAGTTATCCTGCCAGAAATCAAAATCCTTCGCGGTCATATGCTCACCTGCTATGCAATTGAAGTTTGTTCATACCTAGCGGCAAAGCATAGAACATGCCAATTAGACACATGAGTGATAAATTGAATATATTAGAGGGGTTGGTTCTATTCAGGTCCGTCAGCCACTCAGTACGAAAGGCAAATGGTCGGAAAAATTAGAATACAGTTTAGAAAAAATTCGAAGAATTCACTCACCGAGCAGTTTCTTTTTCCGGTAGCGAAACGTGTGATGGTTGATATTCAAAAGCTTGGCAGCCTTGCTTTCATTGCCTTTGGCAATTTTGAGCGCTTGCTCGATATAGTGCTTTTCATATGACTTCAGGAGTGGGTCGAGGTTGACGCCTTCCGGGGGAAATGGCGGAAGTTCGACTTTATCGCCGATTGGCTCGTCTGATTTGACCTGGTATCGGTCCTCCAGTCCCAGATCGGAGGGAACGAGTATGGGCCCCTTGCCGATCAAGACCGCTCTTTCCAAAAGATTTTTTAATTCCCGCACATGGCCGGTCCAGTTGTGGGCCAGCAGAACAGTTTCGGCATCGGGCGAAATACCCCTGAACTTTTTGCCGAACTTGAGGCTGAATTCCTGCAAAAAATATTTCGTCAAGGGGATAATGTCGTCCGGGCGCTCATTTAAGGATGGCGCTATCACCTTGATAACACCCAGGCGAAAGTAAAGGTCTCTTCGGAACCGCCCGTCCTCTATCATCCGGTCTATATCTTTGTTGGTGGCCGAAACCACCCGGGTGTCGATATGCAATTTTTTCGTTCCACCCACCCGATAAAATTCACCGAGTTCCAGAAAGCGTAGAAGCTTTGCCTGGGCTTCCAGACTCAGGTCACCGACCTCATCTAAAAAGAGCGTTCCGTTGGCGGCCTCCTCGATGAGGCCTTTCTTGCCGGTCGCCCCGGCCCCGCTGAAGGCACCTTTTTCATAGCCGAAAAGTTCACTCTCAATCAGGTCTTTGGGGATGGCAGCGCAATTTACCGTAGCAAACGGTTCTTTGAAATTAGGGCTATTGTAATGGATAGTGCTGGCCAGCAGTTCCTTTCCGGTGCCCGTCTCGCCCATAATCAGAACCGGCGTATCCGGGCTTTGGGCCACCATTTTAATAAATTCCATGACGTCCTGGATGGCATGGCTTTCGGCAATAAAGCAGGGGATGTTCTCCTTTAGATGCGCTTCCTGAAGCGACCTGACCTCCTTTCGCAATCGCAGGGTCTCCAAAGCGTTGCGAATGGTGACTTCCAACCCATCCATGTACAGCGGTTTGACGACGTAGTCATAAGCGCCCAGTTTCATGGCCGCGATGACCGTGTCGATGTCTTCATAGGCGGTGATCATGATCACCAGAACATCCGGATAAGCAACCTTGATACGACGCAGCGCATCGATGCCGTTCATCCCCGGCAGACCAATGTCGAGCAGTATCAAATCCGGTGTTTCTGCTTTCAAAGCTTCAATAGCTGTCTCGGCGTCCCCGAAGGTCTTGACCCGGTAGTCATCCTCCAGGGCTATAGAAACGCTGTCGGTAATCGATTTTTCATCATCAATGATGTAAATGGTATATGATATCATCAGTCGCGTTGCTCCTTGGTACTGGGTATTTGGTATTGGGTATTAGGTATTGGGTACTGGGTATTGGGTATCGGGTATTAGGTATTAGGTATTAGGTATTGGGTATTGGGTATTGGGTATTGGGTACTGGGTACTAGGGTATTGGGTATTGGTAAACGACAGTGAATGCCGGGTATTAGGCAAAGAAAAAAACCATTGTGATATTCCAATTGAGTCAAACTCCATTATGGAGGAATTGGATGCCCGGAATACGGCACTCGGCATAGGTTTAAAAGGATTTTTCTATAAAATATTCTTTTGACCCGCTACGTGTTTAAAAGGTATTTTTGAACCGAGGTACCGAATACCCAATGTCCAATAGCTAGTACCCAATACCCAGTACCCAGTACCCAATGCCCAATACCCAGTACCCAATCCCCAGTGCCCAATCCCCAGTACCCAGTACCCAGTACCTAATTTGTATCTCGTGCCTTTTTGATGGATTTAATATACGCGTTTAGTTTTTTTGGCAATAATTCCAGTGCATAATTTATTTCGGAAATTTCAGCTGTGACAAGATTGCGGCGCATCGCCTTTGAAATCCAGCTTTTTGTTTCTTCTAAGGAGCCTCTAGCATAATAGCAGTATTTTAACCGATCGTTATAATGATAACGGCCGTGCCCTTCCGCTAAATTGGCCGAAATGGAGTCGGCCGCTCGCACGAGTTGTTTCCCGATCGTGTCTTTAGCAAAGTAATCCCATTTAGCACAAGTTTCCCATATTCTGTCTGAAAGGTCTTCCGCTATCCGATAAATATCCAGATCCTCAATTCTCAACACCATAGTCTTTCTCCTTTGCTCTAAGAAATATTACCGAAGTATATCTGGCCATCATCCGAACTCACTGAACCTACTGCTGGCTACCCCAACCCCCAATTACCCAATTCCGTTGCCCAATCCCCAATACCCAGTACGCAATACCCAACCCCCAATACCCAGTACCCAATACCCAACCCCCAATACCCAGTATCCAGTACCCAATACCCAGTACCTAACGGTACGGTATTCTAACCCGAAATTCAGCCCCACCCAAACCACTTTCCGAGACGGATATGGATCCCCCATGATCGGTAGCAATTCGATGACATATACTAAGGCCGATGCCGGTGCCGTCTGATTTGGTGGTATAGAAGGGATCAAATATTTTATCTCTGATATCGGGGGATACGCCGGGTCCTGAATCTGAAACAGTGAAAATAATATCATCTTCCAGCGCAAAAGTGCTCACGACAACTTTCTTACCTTCGGCCATCGTCCGCATGGCTTCCGCGGCATTGTTCAGCAAATTCAGGATCATCTCTTCGATGAGAGTCGGGTCGGCATGACAGGCAGGCAGGTTTTGCGCAAGGTTTTCTTCAAGCGCAACCCCGCTTTTACGCATGGTAACGGCACTGAGGTTTATGGCGTCTTTTACCGGCCGGTTCAGATCCGTTTCCGCCAATTTGGGTTCGCCGGGTTTGGCAAAATCCATGACCCGGCGAATGACCGATTCTATTTTGTGCGATGCGGTTTGGATCTGGCCCATGATTTGTTTGACTTTTTCCTCACTGTTGGCTTTATGATGCAGCTTTTTGAGCGTGTTCAGGTAAACGTTAATCCCCGAAAGCGGATTGCGGATCTCATGGGCCATACCGGCTGCAACCCGGCCAAGCGAGGCCATTTTATCCTGAATCCTCAGAAGATGTTCCAGTTCTTTGGCCTGGGTCATATCAATCATATTGACCAGGATCGCCTCATGGCCTCGGAACTCCGTGGCTAAAGCCCGGCAGTAAACCCATTTCAGTCCGTTGCCGGCTTTTTTTTTGCCTTCGGGATAAAATCGGATATCCGTTTCAAGTGTTTGCGCCTCGCCCTGGTACATCTTGCGACTCAATCGCTTAACGCCTTCAACATCTTCGGGATGGATTTTTTCAAAATCGGTCAGCAGATAAGACCTCGGCAAAGGTCCCAGCAACCGTTCCTGCTCCCGGTTCTGATAAACTACCTGATTGTCCTGAACAATCGATATCCCGGTTAGAGAATGTTCAACCAGATCCCGGAACCTTTTCTCGCTTTCTTCCAACGCTTTCTGGGCGAGCTTTTGTTCGGTAACGTCCTGATAAACCGCCACGACCTCTTCCGAGGAGAGCTTGTAGACATAATTCTCGCGCCAGCTGGGGGGAGTTCGCTGATCCTGGTATACGCCGCCGGAAACATGCTCGGAGCTGCCGCTCCGCCAGACTCTTTGGAGGGCGTCAAAAAGACCGAATTTTTTCACCCCGGGAAAAACATCGGTGACGCGGCGGCCGATAACTTTTTCCCGTTGTATATTTTCGATTTTTTCGCCGCTGCGGTTAAAGTCTTTAATTTCAAAATCTTCACCGTCGGCAACCGCTTCATAAACAGCGACACCGCTGTGCATATTCTCCATCAGCTCGCGAAACTTTTCTTCACTCTTGCGAAGAGCCTCTTGGGCCCACTTACGCTCGACAATTCTACCAACCCGCTCCGCCACGGCATCTAGCAGCGCCCGCTCTTCCTTCAGGAAAGGCCCTTCGTCTCTTTCCGCCCGCTCATATAAATAACCCATTATCAAGTCGCCGCGCGGAACACCATGGACAATGACATTGCTCGCTTGTTGCCAGATGGTTTCCATGAAATTGGATGTTTGCCATTCCTTGCCGTTTATATTCAGCTTGGCGCAGGTGATCTCCGGATATTGCGAAGCCGAGGGCATCAGGTTTACGATCCCCTGCAGGATATCATCGAGGTCGAGCTCCCGTTTTTCAATCAGACGCGAAATTTCAAGCAGACAATTCAGCTCCTTGACGCGCTCCTCGAGTTCGCCCATGCTTTTTTGAAGTTCTTCTTCGGCCTGCTTGCGTTCGGTAATATCGCGGGCAAAAGCACAAAGGTACTCCTTGCCGCCAAACCGGATATAGTTCAGGGTGATCTCGACCGGGATGGGTCGGCCGGCTTTCGTCTGATGACATGACTGCAATTTAGCAAAACCCAGTTGCTTTATATTCTGCCACATTGCCGGATAGTCTTCGATTTTTATGTTTGGATCGAAGACATCCACTTTTGACGCAACGATCTGCTTTCTGGCATACCCCAGCCGGTCACAGGTGGTATCGTTGACATCCACAATGTTTCCTGCGGCGTCCATCCAATAAATCATTTCGCTGCTGTTATCGAGCGAAAACTTCATTAACCGCAGTGCATTTTCCACCTTCTTGCGCTCGCTCACCTCTCTGTCGAGCATGTCCCGGGAAGCGGTAATGTCCTTTAGCTTTTCAGTCATTTGGTCGAAGGCTCTGCCAAGCTGACCGATTTCATCTTGCGCGTGGGTTGCGACTTTGTGGTCTAAATTGCCTTGCCCGATTTCTGTGGCGCCGCGCTGCAGGGCTTGGATGGGATCGGAAATGGACTTTGCGACGGTAAATGCGGCAAAGATGCTGAGCACAATAACCGCTATCACGAGCACCAGGACAAAATCTCTGAGGGTTGTGACAGGCTCAAAAGCTTCGGCCAGATCGATCTTCGCCACCATCCCCCAGCCGATTGAACGTATGAATCGCCAGGCTGCAATTACCCTCTGTCCGCGGTAGTCCACAGAAATACCACTGCCGATATTGCCGTTGAGAGCTTCTTGAACGGGCAGTGCCTGCCTTTCCACAAGGTCAATTTTCCTCTGCGACGCCGCGCCGGGATCATGTCGCAGCGGGTTGAGATAAAGGGCCTGGTTGCCTGCTTTTTGGGCGATAAACGTCTCGCCGGTTTCGCCCAATCCGGTAGTATTTTGAATTAGATCGTATATCGGTTCCATGTCGGTTTCAAAGGCGGCAAATCCAACCCATTTCCCATTTTCCGAGTGAATGGGTGCCGAAAAGAACATGGAGAAACGCCCAGGCTCGATTTTACTTTCCAAAATGTCGGAAAACTGAATTCGCGCCTTACTGTCGGCAAACGATTTTCCCCACAGGTCAGGGATTTGGCGGCCCAGCATGTGCGTTGCTGATGACCGGTTCAAAATATATACGATTCTGCCTTGCGGATTCACCAGCAGAACATTGATAAAGCTGTAGACCGGCTGGTAGATGGTCAGGGCCCGATCCAGATCTTCTTTGATGGTCGCATAGACCGAGCTGGAAAAGTCATCGGAAAAGTCAGCCAGCAAAGCGGCGTTTTTCTTCAGGGTCGGCCGCTGCCGCGCCACTGAAATGTGCTTTTTATGGTCGGCAATGTAATCTTCGATCATCTTTGCCTTGAGATCGGCAATGCCTTTCAATTCTTCTATTCGCAGGGATTCCAGTGTCTTCCTCGCATGATAATATCCCAGTATACCCACGAAACTCATCGGGATGATGGTGCATATCAGAAGAATCAGGATCATTTTCTTTCGAATAGTCATGTAGCTCTCCAGCCTCTTAGGGTTTTTGTGCACACCATAACAAAGAACTTCGAAATTTTGCGATAGAAGATTCGAAAAATTGCGATATTTCGTTGGCATGTCAAAACCGACTAATATCACAAATAACAATAACCAATCAATATTGTTAACCTTTTAACCATCGAATGCTGGTGGCATGCTCCATGCTTTATATCTACAATGAAAAAAGCATTCCATTCCCGCTGCAATGTGTTTTAGGGGCTTATTGGACCGAAAACAGAAGTCAGAGGCCAGAAGTCAGAAGTCTGATGACAGAGGGCAGAGGGCAGAGGACAGAAGACAGATATCAGAGGACAGAAGGCAGGGGACAGAGGGCAGAGGACAGAAGTCAGAGGACTGAGGCCAGAGGGCAGAATTCAGAGGGAAGAAGACAGAGGACAGAGGTCATAAGCATACTTGTATTAATAAAGTTCAAAAAGCATGATGCTCAGGAATCTTAACTTAGCAGCGAAAGGGGGTTGTAAAATGAAAATTGCAGTTAGTTCCGATGGGGAAAATTTAGACGCACAGCTCGACCCGCGGTTTGGCAGGTGCCGATTTTTCTTGGTCGTCAACCCGGATGATTTGAGCTTTGAGGCAATTGTCAATGAAGGTGCCGCCGGGGGGGGGGCGGTGCCGGCGTCCAGGCGGCCCGGCTGATAGCGTCACATGGTGTCGATGCCGTATTTACCGGCAATTGCGGGCCAAACGCCGCTCAAATTCTTGCGGCAGCCGGAATTCAATTATTTGGCAGACAGGCCGGAACGGTCAGACAGATCGTGGCAAAATTTTCAAACGGGGATCTCAAATCCGCCGATGAAACCACTGTTGATACCCACTACGGGCTGAATGACTCAACCGCCCCCGGCCGTGGCGGGGTGATGGGCGGTGGCCGAGGTTTCGGTAGCGGCCAGCGCGGCCGCAGAACCAGAAACCAAGGGATGGGAATGTGCGCTGTGCCAGGACCGTCTAGGATTGCTGCCGGCCCACAAACCAAAGATCAGGAGTTGGAAAGTCTTAAACGGCAAGCCGACAGCCTGAATAAAAGAATGAAACATGTGATTTCTCGTATCGATACTTTGGAGAATCAATAGTTATTGGGTACTGAGTATTGGGTATTAGGTATTGGGGATTGGGGATTGGGGATTGGGTATTCGGTATTGGGTATTGGGGATTGGGGATTAGGTATTGGGTATTGGGTATTGGGGATTAGGTATTGGGTATTGGGGATTCGGTATTAGACAGTTATCAATTCAGTTTTGCGCAAAAAGCGCAAAATATTTTTCAGTTTCTTTGTAAACCTTTGGTATACAGTTGTTGACGAAGATAAATTTTGGCGTCAACTTTTTAAATGGCTAAAAGTTTAATGATCGATTGCAATATAATAGACAGAGCGACGTGTCGGGTCGTAGCCGAAGGCGAAGCCTGAAGCGATACCACAATTCGTCATTAGTCATTTGTCATTCGTCATTTCCGGCTTCGCCGGGTTGGGGATTGGCTACTGGTTATAGACATTGAATTTGGAAGGATAGGAAAAAATGAGACTTTTGGATATTATGCCGCTTGAAAAATGGATGAAGCTGGAAAAGGAGATCAACGACAATTCCGCGCTGAATGCATCCGTATTTGATGCAGACGGTATTCGCATCACGGATTTTAAAAAATGGGCCAACCGGCTGTGCCCGGTTGTTAAAGCCAATGAAAAAGGCCGGAGCTACATCTGCGCGGTCGCCCACCAGAATGCCGCCAATCAGGCCCGAAAAACCAGAGAGCCGGCCATTGTAGAGTGCGACGCAGGGCTCGTCAAAGCCGTAGTGCCGATTTTCGTCGATGATGAGTTCCTGGGCGTGGCCGGCGGCTGCGGCTTGCTGCAAGGAGACAGCGAAGTCGACAGTTTCCTGGTAAACAAAACAACCGGCATTCCTGTTGCAGAAATTGAAAATCTGTCAGACGATATCACATTCATCTCAATGGCCAAGCTGGAGTCAGTCATTGAGTTTATCGGGCACGAGCTGGAATGGATAACGCATGATGCCGGTAATCAACGTTTCGTTTCCGCCGGATGAAGCTGAGAAACAGTCACCGTTCAAGGTTCAAAGGTTGCAAGTGATGGCAAATGCTTTTTATCATAACCAGAATATAGAATGCCGAGCATACCGTATTGAATAAACGGAGTTTATAACCAGACGAAGTTACGATAACTTTAACAACAGCTGACTATTTTTTTTCAACCTTGAACGTTGAACCCTGAACCATTCAACCTGTTCTCAATTATGGAGATATCAAATGCGAATCAGCATCGCCAGCGGGAAAGGCGGGACCGGGAAAACGACAATTGCAACCAACCTGGCCTTATCCATCGGATCCAAAGTTCAATTGCTTGATTGTGATGTGGAAGAGCCCAATGCGCATCTTTTCATTGAACCGGTGTTTGACGCAACAGACCAGATATTCGCACCGGTTCCCGCAATCAATGAAGAAAAATGCACCTACTGCGGTAAATGCACTGAAATATGTCAATTCAAGGCCATTGCGATACTAGATGAAACCGTACTGGTATTCAGCCAGCTCTGTCACAGCTGCGGCGGTTGTGTCGAAGTCTGTCCTGAAGGCGCAATTACGGAAGAAGGCCGGGAGTTGGGTGTCATCCAAAAAGGTCATCGAAACGGGTTAGAAATCATTCACGGCAAATTGCGGCTGGGAGAAGCCATGTCGCCGCCCTTGATCAAGAAAGTCCGTGAATATGGAATCCACGATAGGGTGACGATAATCGATGCGCCGCCAGGAACGTCATGCCCGGTGATTGCCGCCATGAAAGATACCGATTTCGTCTTATTGGTTACCGAACCGACCCCATTCGGGCTATACGATTTGAAGCTGGCGGTGGGTGCCGTCGAAATACTCGGTATTCCGCACGGTTTGGTTATTAATCGCAGTGATCTGGGAGACAACCGGGTCAAGGAATACGCGGAAACAATGCATATACCAATTCTCATGCAAATACCGTTTGATAGACGAATTGCTGAAGCATATTCCAGAGGAGAACCACTCGTGGAAAGGATTCCTGAGTGGAAGGACAATTTCCGGGATCTTTTTCACAGAATTAACCAAATAATACAAAAGCACAATTGAATACATATGAAAGAATTAACAATTATAAGCGGCAAAGGCGGTACGGGTAAAACCAGCCTGGTTGGAGCATTTGCATCTATCGCTCAGAAAAAGTTACTCTGCGATGCCGATGTGGATGCGGCCGATCTTCACCTCATTATGGATCCTGAAATCATCAAACGCGCAGATTTTCAAGCGGGATTTACGGCAAAAATCGATAAGGCTAAATGCACCGAATGTGGTTTGTGCCGGAACCTATGCCGCTGGAATGCCATCGACAATAATTTTGAGGTAAACCCGATCGACTGTGAGGGCTGTGGTGTCTGCGTGTATTTCTGCCCCGAAGATGCCGTCAACTTTCCCATCAATACTTGCGGTGAATGGTTTATCTCGGATACGCGTTTTGGCCCCATGGTACATGCACATCTGGGCATTGCTGCAGAAAATTCCGGTAAACTGGTCACCCTCGTGCGCCAGGAGTCCCAAAAACTGGCCGGGAAAAAAGGCCTTGGTTTTATTCTTACCGACGGCCCCCCGGAGTTGGCTGTCCGGTGATCGCTTCAATTGGCGGAGCCAGCGCGGTGTTGATTGTAGCAGAACCGACAATATCCGGAAGACATGATATGGAACGTGTGGTTCACCTGGCGGAGCATTTTAAGGTTCCGGCCATGCTGTGTGTCAATAAGTTCGATCTTAATTTAGACAAAACCGACGAAATTGAAAAATTAGCCGCTGCGAAAAGCGTCACATGCCTGGGCCGGATTCCCTTCGACCCGGTATTCACCCGGGCGATGGTGCAGGCCCAAACCGTTTTCGAATATAACGACGAATCGGAAGCCGGAAGTGCAATCAGAGCAGTTTGGAAAAAATTATCTTCGGAGCTAGAATTATAATATCTCCGAATCGGACTTAGCAAAGAATGGATCCTAAGAGAAAATTAGAATGATTACGGTCTGTGAATGCTTGTCTATAATTTATAGATTTTAGATAATACCTCCTCTAAAATTTCCAAGGTAGTACCGATCTGTTCTTCTGTGATGACCAGCGGCGGACAAAGGCGAATGGTATTCGTGCCCAAGCCACCGGTAGGAATGCCGCCGCCTAAGAGCAGGCCTCGGTTTTCACATTCGATGACCAGTTTTAGTGCTCGATCCGCGGCCGGACGACAATTGGCCCTCGAATCAATGATTTCCAACCCCAGGAAAAGACCCTCGCCCCTGACGTCGCCGATCATTTCGAATTTGGTCTGAAGTTCGACAAGCCCCTTTCTCAGAAGCGCTCCCATTTGAATGCTTCTTTCTAAAAGATTTTCCTGTTCAATTACTTCGATATTGGCCAAGGCGACGGCACATTGAAAGGAATCACCCATATGCGTGGCTCCCTGGTCAAACCCTTTAGCGACGGCTGTATCGGCGATCTCGTCGGTGGTGATCACCGCCGCTACGGGGACACCCTGCCCGAGCGCCTTGGATGTGGTCAGGATATCGGGCACGATTTCATAGTGCTCGAAGCCGAACCACTTGCCGGTTCGACCCATACCGGTAAGAGACTCATCGATGACAAGCAGCATATCTCTTTCGTCACAAATCTCGCGCAGACGTCTAATCCATGCTTCAGGCGGGACAATAGTGCCGCCGACGCCCTGCATAATTTCGATGAGCATCGCGGCCGGCTGGCCGGAAGTCGTCCGGTCGATAACATCTTCCGCATAGGCCAGGCATGACAGGTTGCACGGCAGCGTCTCGTTAAAGGCACACCGGTAGCAATAAGGGGCCGGGATGAAGGCAGATCCAGGCAGAAGCGGCCCATAGCCGCTGCGGGCCCCCCGGCTGATGCTGGTGTGCGACTGGCTGCCCGCCGTTCGGCCGTGGTAGCCTCTCAAAAGGGAAACCACTTCAAAGCGTCCGGTATATTTTTTAGCCAGTCGCAGCGCCGCCTCGACGGACTCGGAGCCTGTGGACAGAAAGAAAGACTTTGCGAGGGGATCGGGAACAATTTCAGCAAGCTTTTGGGCCAGCTGTACCCGTGGAATGTTCAACACCCGGATACTGTTTTGCATGAGCAGCTCTATCTGCTCCCGGATTCGCTCGAGAACCACGGGATGACTGTGCCCGGTTGCCATCGCCATCTGGCCGGATTCAAAGTCAAGGTACTTATTGCCCTCGACGTCCCAAACTTCGACACCTTTGCCTTTTTCCAGCACAATAGAGCGGGTTTTCCTGACCTGAGCCCGATATTTACGGTCTAACTCGACCCAATAGTCATTTTTTCTGGCCGGATTATCCGGATACTGGCGCTTTGCCGGCATGGTAATTTCCTCCTCGCTTCCTTAATTTCAATGGGTACTCATATGAAATTCATAACCATTTAGCAAGGGTCGAGTTTGTTTGAGGGAGCCCGGCCGTTCCAATTGGGGCTTGCAAATTAAAAACTGGTGCAAAAACAAAAGAACGTGAAAGCGATATTAGCTGGTAAGTCGAACAATCTTTGTGTAGAATCACGTAACACAGGATGAATTCGTCTTTTTAAGAATTCATCAAACTCGTAGAATTCAAAAGCAAGGAAGGCAATGAAACTTCAGCTAATTCGCAATGCAACGATGAAACTTGAATACGCAGGGCAAACGATTTTAACCGATCCGATGCTCTCCCCCAAAGACGTTATCGACTCATTTGCCGGCATCGCCCGCAATCCAACCGTCGAATTACCGTTTGAAATTGGTAAGATTACTGATGGAATAGATGGTGTATTGGTCAGCCATGACCATCCGGATCATTTTGACGGTGCCGCAACTACCGCGATCCCAAAAGCAACACCAATTTTTTGCCAGGCCGGAGATGAGGCGCGGATGAAAAAAAAGGGTTTCCAGAACTTGTTTCCAATAGAAACGTCACACAACTGGCATGGGATAGCCATTGTGCGAACAGGCGGCCAACACGGAAGCGGCAAAATCCTTGAACGTATGGGCAATGTCTCCGGGTTTGTAATCCAGGCGGATGGTGAACCAATGGTTTATTGGGTGGGAGACAGCATTTGGTGCGAGCCTGTGGAAAAAACCATAAGGACATTTCAACCGGACATTATCATCACCCATTCCGGAGGGGCGACGATTCCGGGATTCGATCCGATCATCATGGATATCGACCAAACGCTGGCAACCGCGCAAGCTTCCCCAAAGTCAATGGTTGTGGCGATTCACCTGGAGGCTTTGGATCATTGCCCGGTCAGCCGGGAAGATCTTCGCCAAAAAGCACAAAAGAAATTGGATCGACCATCCCGCTTGATGATACCGGAAGATGGTGAGGTCATCTTATTTTGACTAAGCCCGGGGATCGCGGACCTAATCCCCAAAATGGCGCCAAAATCTTGTCAGGGCCTATAAGGATCGGCACCGGCCGGCATTTCGTTGGGCAGATACTGGATCCCGCGGGTTCTGCCGCTCATGTATTCGTGATAATATTTATCCCCGAGCCGCTTCAAGGTAATGCCCGGATGTCAACAATTCGACGCTGAAAATTTTCCCAGTATATCAAACGGTCACTTTTCAAAGTTTATGACGTTAAGATCATCCTGCTGAAAGGCGGCAACGGCGAATCCACCGACAAATTTCTGTCGGAAAAAAAATAAGATCTCAATTCGCCTGCACGCATCGGCTTTCTGCCCATTTTCTCAACGATGCGATCTGCTCTGCCATGACGACGGATAATGGGCTTGTTTTTCGGATTTCTTCAATAATGTCCCCGGTCGTTGCAGCCTGGTGGCCAGCCCGGGTTCTGTATAGCGCCGAAACAATAGCCTGTTCGATCTCGGCACCGGTGAACCCGCGGGAAGCATCAGCCAGGGTTTGTAAGTCATACTTTTCCGGCGGCAAGTCTCTTTTTTTAAAGTGGATGCGGAAGATCTCTTTTCGTGAATCATGTTCAGGCAGATCCACAAAGAAAATTTCATCAATTCGGCCCTTCCGAATGAGTTCCGGCGGCAGGTTAGTGATATCGTTGGATGTGGCAACAATAAAAACCGGCTTTTTCCGTTCCGCCATCCAGGTCAGAAATGTTCCTAGGACACGCCGCGATGTGCCGCTGTCATAGTCTCCCGCAGCCAGTCCCTTTTCGATTTCATCGATCCAGAGTACGCATGGCGACATGACCTCCGCCATTTTTAGGCCCTTGCGCAGATTCCGTTCGGTTTCTCCGAAAAATTTATTATACAGGATGGCAAAGTCCAGCCTTAGCAGGGGCAGACCCCAGGCTCCGGCAACCGCTTTTGCGGCGAGGCTTTTTCCGGCTCCCTGGACACCCACAAGCACGATTCCTTTCGGAATGTCCGTTTGACGGTCGATATTCTTTTGAAGAAAGGCCGCCTTCCGGCTTTCCAGCCAGGATTTCAGATTACTCAAGGCCCCGACATCAGCAAAATGGGCGGTTTCATACTCAAAGCTCAGGAGTCCGTCCATATCCAGCAGCTTATACTTCGCCGCGTTGATTTCCGGAATATCACTTTCTGAAATAACACCGTCATCATAAATGGCTTTGCGGGATAACCGGCGGGCATCGGTCTTCGTCAATCCTTTCAGGTTATGAATCAGCTTTTCAAGGGCATCCCGGTTGACTTTAATATTCTTGTTATATGTCCGGGACCACTGCCGGCATTCTTCTGTTACAATCCGTTTCAGTTCTTTTTCATCCGGTACAGGCATGTCAAAATGGGCGCAGAACGGTTTAAGGCCTTCCGGTAGGTCCAATTGATGGGACAACAGGATGAGGGTATGCGCCAGGTTTTTATAATTTAGCGCAATTTCTTTAAGAAGGCGCACGACACGCGGGTTGTCATCCAAAAAAGGGTGAAAATCAGTTAAAACATAAATGCCAGGTGTTTGACGATTTTTGATTTCTATTAGGACTTCTTCGGGTTTCGAATGTTTCGGTCCAGCCGCTTGAATCGTATGATTGTCCTGATGCACCAGTCCATCAGTGACCGTCCAGCAGAAAGAGGGCCGTCCTAATTTTCGCGAAAGGATCCTAACGATGGCAAGCAGTTCATCCTCTTCGTGGCTTTCAATCACCACAATGGGAATTTGAGACCGGATGATTAATAACAGATCTCTTGAGCTGTTGATGTCTAACATAGAAAGATAATATGTTGCTTTTCCGAAGCGGATGAATCGAAAAGGTCAATTATGTGTTGGTTACCGAAATAAAAAAGGATCCGCCTGATGGCCTGACCCCTTTCGTTGCGAAACTGACCGTATGAGCGTAATCCCCCCGGAGCCCATATAACGGTCATTGTGATATCTACAATATTAGACCCCTTTTTACAGGTTATGTCAAATACTTCCTGATACCGTAATGATCATATCGGAATCCCTAAATCCAGCTGAATACGTTCCGCTTTAAATTGCGAATCTGAATCAGATATCCATTTTCGTCAAGAAATTGATAGTATGTTATAATACCTTATGTTTCACCTATTCAATACAGCACCGGCTAATCGGTATTTACGACTTGCAACCATGGAACCCGCAATCAAGGGCGCGCAACCTTGCTGCAACATATTTTAAATGGATTTTACACGATAACCGGCGTGATGGGCGTTCTGCTCATCGTCGTGCTGGTGAATGCCGCTAAAAACCGATTCCAAAAGCGGAAGAAGACGCCCCGGGAAGCCCCGCAGAAACTCGCTCTGGGTTCGGCCATGATACTTGTCGGCGGCTTGGCGGCGATGTTGACGATAATAATGGTGATTCTATACGTATGGATGGTAAACATCCGGTCGTTTGACGGAACCGTCGATCAGAAGATCCGCCCAACTGCCACGAAGGCCGGCCGTGCCGTGCCGTATTTTGTAATGGTGGACAATGAAAAGCGGAAGATACCGAGGGTGCTTTACTTAAAAGTCGAAACCGGCGACCGTGTAAGGCATCCCTTTGCCAGGCCATATTTTTTTCACAACGACGAGCTAGTCTACAACCAGGACCTGCTGTGGAGCATCGGCTTTTATGGTGGAATCGCCTTGTATCTCCAGCTCGCGGCGACCATATTCGTATTGATGCACGTTACGCTGAAGCCGGGTGTGTTGCAACCACCGGACCTATTACCAACCACCCCAACCCAAGGAGGCCCGACCGCCATGATCTCTCCGGACCATTTTACCGATGCAGCTAAACAGGGAGATATCGAAACGGTCCGGCAATATTTGGATCAGGCGGACGCAGATATCGAATCCCGGGGATACCTCAATATGACGGCCCTGCTTTTGGCGTCGTCCGCAGGACATGTCGATGTCGTCAGCACCCTGATCGACCGCGGGGCCGATGTTCGCAATGCCTGGTATCCCGAGCGCCACAACGGAACCGCTCTGGAAATGGCCGCCGAAAAGGGACATGAAGATATCGTCAATTTATTGCTGGATGCGAATAGTGACGTGAACCACCCTCAGACCGGGAGAAGCGCGGCGCTGGTTGAAGCAGTCCGCGGCGGCCATCTGTCGATTGTAAACCGACTTTTGGACGCCGGCGCCAACGCTCAAAGTGTGACCGGTGACAAAACCACCATTTTGATTATGCTGGCCGGATTCGGACCCAACCATGCAGTTGAGCCGGATGTTTTTTTTCAGCAGGAAGTTATGAAAAAAATCATGGATAACGGCGTCGATGTCAATTGGGTCGACAACCTGAACAATTCCGCGCTCATCCGGGCCGTCGGTGCCAACAACGTACCGATCGTTGAATTTTTACTCAATTCCGGTGCGGATGCCAACCTTGCGGCATCACTGATGAGGCCCGTTCAGCTCGTGCGGTATACCCGGTGTCTGGATCTATTATTGGCTGCGGGTCTGGACATCGGTATATTTACCGAATCCATAGCCACCGCTTTGCTGGAAGGACAGGTCGGCAGCGCCGATTCCATTGCCAAAGCGATGCCCCCTGGTATAAAGGATCTTCACCTGCAAGGGGTTCGATTCGTGAAGGATTGTGCGAGCGAGACGGCGGATCTTGCCGCATTTGCGGATTATGTCGGATCCCAAGCCGAAACGGACAGCTTTGCGGTGTATGGCGGAATCGCACTTGCGGTAACCCTCGACCGGGTCCGGAATCGACGGGAAAAAGCCCGGATACTCATCGCGGCCGGCGCCGAGGTCAATATTGCGCTCGGAGATTATACCCCCATCGTCAAAGCATGCAGAAGTCGTGATTTCGCGCTTGTCCAGCTTTTGATCGACAGCGGTGCCGACTCAAATCCGGATCCCGAGACCAGCACGGCGCCTTTGCTGATTGTCTACGGCATTGACCGGCTTTATGATGATCGGCGTTCGCCGGCCAAAAGTTTTGACGACGCGGTCGATCAACTGGCCGGACTGCTGATTGGTGCCGGCGCCAATGTCAATGACACCGACAGCCAGGGCCTCACACCGCTGATGATCGCCATGCAAAATTATCCTTTCAACCTGGACCGGCTGATCGAAGCCGGTGCGAACGTCAATGCCCAATCGAAATCCGGCTGGTCGCCCCTGATGGGTGCAAGCCCGAAAAACACCAAACGCCTGATCGAGGCCGGAGCCGATGTTCACCTGGTCAATGACGATGGGCGCACGGCACTTTTTTTGGCTTCCCGGCCGACTAAAGCCGATTCGCTGAGAAAAGCCGGGGCGAATCCTGTCCAGCGGGACCGCGGGGGCAGCACGCCCCTGATGTATCACGCCGGCCGGGGCAACCTGAAAATGGTTAAATGGTTTTCAAAATACAAGCAAAACCGCAACGTCCTGGACAACGGCGGCAACAACGCGGTGCTGTACGCCACCGGGACCAACTGCCGGGAAATTATTGCCTATCTGGTGGGGCTTTCCGAAGATCCCTATATCGTAAACCATCAGGGCGATACCCTGCTGATCAGGGCTTGCCGCTCCGGCAACATGGAGTTGATAAAATCCGCACTGTCGTTCAAGCCGGATTTAAATGCCGTGAACAATGTCGGCGAAACTGCCTTGATGATTGCCGGACGCTATCATGACGACGGTTCTTTGGCCAGACTGCTGATCCGTCAAGGGGCGGATCCTTCCATTAAAAGCCCTGACGGTCTGACCGTGCTGGATATCGCTGCAAAACACAAATCGGCGGTAGCCGCCAGGTCCATCAGAGAAGAAATAGAAAAGCCCAGGAATGGAGAAGCCCCGCGGGCTAGGCCAACTTAACGGGCTGTCCGACAAACCGTTTCCCCGCGGAGTGGTACTGATCGCTGTGGTATTGGGTCCGGACCGGTCTGACCCATAGCGGGCATAGCGGCTCGGGCAACTGAAGCCGATACACAATCTGCAATTATTGATTTATACGCTCTGGAAAAGCGCCCATTTATCTTTTAAGTGATGGCTGCTTTTGATAAGTATTCTTTAATGCATGTCACTTCTAATAATGATTCTCCGGGCGCTCCGGGAGATACATAAGCTATAAAAGAGTCGGGAATCGGGCCCAGTCTGGACTTTAAATTTTCAATTGCGTTAGATTGCCTTTCAATCGTTTCTCGAAGGGCCTGAATGAACACGTCTCCGTAAGATTCGAGGTATCGGCTGGCCACTTCCCAGTCAGGCCGGTAAAAGATTGTCATAATAGTAATCAGGACTTGCGGATCCAACAATGGATTAACTTTTCGCAGCACAATATAGCTATTTAGAAATTGTTTAATCTCACGAGGATTTGAGGCAATTTCATCACCACTCAGCCCAGCCTCCTTTACCAGATACAATAAGTGCGGTCTGACTATTCGGCGTAACTCCTCTTCCTGCTCATGCGGCATAAAATTATTTGGGTTTAGAGTTTCGAAAAAATCATCCATTTGAGGTACATTGAGAGGTGATAGGGTGAAGTAAACCTGAAATATCTTTTTTAAATAGTCGTCGCCGCGAATTGGAAATTTGGCGGCCAGGGTTTCGGGAATTTCCCCACTCTGGAGGAAGCAATACGTTTCAACGCACCATTCGACGACTTTCCGGTCCAACCCGACCACAAATATAAAGCCGGGAATATCGAAAAACAATTTCATGCTTTCAATTAGCTTGAATGTCCCCGTAGGACTACAACGATCCAAATCATCAATAAAAACAACTATTCGAGTTCCTGAACTTGAATCGAAGAAAGGCTGTGTAGCTTCCCTTAGGCCTTTGAAGCTTGAATAATAAATTGATTCAACGACGCTTCCGTGGTCCTTCGGTTTGTTATAATCCTTCGCACTTTTGAGCGCTGCCGCACCATCGAAAGTAGCGATATCTCCCACACCAGGGAGACCAACTTTAACTTTCAGGCCCGTTAAAATAGATGTGGCGACCTTTCCAATTGTTGATGCAGTTTTATGAGCTATATCTTTTATCTCAACTTGCGACTCGCCCCACTCATCTAAAGTATCTCTAATTGTGTAGAGCATCGGGGCGATAAGATGTTCCTCCCTTTCATAGCGCCATGCACTGAACCAAACAGGAATAACGTTGTTGCGGTGCAACCTGTTCTGTATAGCGCTCATAAGAGTCGTTTTACCCGATCCCCATCCCCCAAAAATTCCCATAGCAAAATGCGGGTCGCTTCCTTCAATAACCTGGGCAAGCGCGTTCGCTGTCTCACTAAATCCAAGACCGGGATTCGAAGCCGGCAAATCGTTAATGATTTTATATCTTTCAAGGCTCATTCTGCAAACTGAATGCTCAATGCATTAAATGTAGAAACGCAAAATTGCAAAAAACGGCTATTAGTTTCTTGGCATATCTTGCCGATTTATGTATTTTCTAGGTCTTCGAAATCTATAGTGACATGATTGGATTAAAAAGATAAGTAGTTTCTTTTCCGGAGCTGATGAATCAAAAAAGATCAATTGTGTGTCGGTATCGGCTACTGAGTGACACATTGAGGCATCAAATAATCGGAACCAATAGCAATCCAGATAACGGAAGCGGGCTTTGTTGTCAATATCGAAACATCAAATATAATTAAAACGATATTGGATTACCTTTTAATGGATAGTAGATGCACTTTCTGACACCCGTATCATTTCCTTTAAACGTGATTGTGCAAGTTTGGGATTAAGCTTTTGAAAGGTCTTTTTAAAATAGATATAAGCATTTTCCGGATCGCCGGATCCTAAATAGGATAGACCTAAATAATAATTATAAAAATAATAATCTGGAGAGTTGGATACAACTATTTTGAAGATATCAATAGCTTTTCTGTAATAACCAGTATGATAATAATAGCGTCCCATAACAATAATCATACCAAGGTAATTTTTTAGCTCCGCTGCGATCTTATCTTTTTCAGACTCCCGGTCATTTTTGCTGAAAAGCAAATTTGACACCTCATCATATTTTTCTAATTTTTTAAGGGCCTCAATAATAGATGGATAATCGTTTTGGTAAAAATAGATTCTCAGCAGCTCATAGAAGGCTTCATTATATTCATACACATAACTTAAAGCGCTTTTGAATTCTTTAATTGACCCGGCAATGTTTCCATCTTGCAATTTCTGTTTTGCGTAGAAGTAATGCTTATAATAGTTTTTATTTACTGAATTGAAGATTCCGAGAAGGTCAATATATGCCAAATTAATCTTTTCAAAAAACAGATTCAAAAGATTTCGTGATCTTTTCGTATGATTTGAATCTAATTTATAGAATTCACGTTCACCAAAAGACCTTGATATTTCCTTATTTTCAAGTAAGAAACTTTCACATAAGACCAAAAAACGAGCCTTGCACTCTGGGTTAGTATTCTGAATATCAGATAATAGCGCATCGTAACCATCATCAATTCTTTCGTTTAGTCTAAGTGAAGTCATGGCTATGTAACATTTGAGCAAAGAACTTTCATCGGATAGGCTGAGCGATTTTTTAAAATTCGTCAAGGCCTTTTCATATTCGCCATGATCATAGTGTATCACACCTTGAAAGAGGTAGTGGGCATGATTTTCAGGCTTCAGCGCGATAGCTTTTTTCATTGAACCAATCGCATCATGGTATTTTCTTTGACTTGATAGAGATAAGGCCTTGTACAGATAAATAAAATTATTATCAGGATTCAAAGCGAGAGCACGATCGAAAAAATTAACGCTGCTGTCCCAATTGCCTAAATTTGCCTGTTTCTGCCCTTTAGAAAACAAAAAATCGGCTCGAATTGCTCTTATCATATTACCACCTTAATTATCTGGGATGATTTAACACTTTGGTTTTTTACAGAACATCATTATAATTTATCACATTATATGAAAAATATCATCAGACTATTTAGCGAGATTACCAACCATGTCGCAATGAAGATGGACGTTGATGTTGGTGTTGAATATGATGATGTTGAGCCATATAATAATTTTACCGCGACCATTCCATTTTTCCATTTGAGCTCAATTTTACCTTTTCGAATAAGCCATAAGATAAATAATTGGGTTGCCATTATCACTGCTGAAATTAACATAACGTGTAATATCATTATGCCAACCCAGCTCCCTATCATAGCCAACAATTTAATCGTCCCGCCACCGAGCCCCTCCTTTTTGGTGATCAGCAAATAACACCATGCTAGTAGAAATGGTATAATTAAACCCGATAAGGCGCCTAAAATCGAATTCCGAAAATTGCCTGCAATGGATTGATAATTAAAAAAATCAACGGGTCTATCTACCATTTAAAGGATTAATTTAAGGCGATGTCTTCGAGTCCCCATGATTTGGTTCTGCGTAGCCGGATTCCGGAAAGCCTCATAATGAGGATAATCATCATATCGATAGTGGGGATC
>Ga0209367_1000021_pt1 | contig 91173 bp, 73 predicted proteins | sample WorMetLIZISLAND2_FD_187412 | JGI IMG/M metagenome (GOLD analysis project Ga0209367, IMG submission 187412) | Marine gutless worms symbiont microbial communities from Max Planck institute for Marine Microbiology, Germany - Olavius geniculatus... ...
GATCCCCACTATCGATATGATGATTATCCTCATTATGAGGCTTTCCGGAATCCGGCTACGCAGAACCAAATCATGGGGACTCGAAGACATCGCCTTAAATTAATCCTTTAAATGGTAGATAGACCCGAAAAATTTTATGCAACTATGGGGTATACTGTGCCACCTATTGCAGGCGAGAGCGGAATGATGGAATATCGAAGATCCGCCGAAGGAGGACTGGAAGTTTGGAATGCTGGGGTTAGCGATATGGGTTCCAATTGTATGAGAGCGTTGCCTCTGGTCGCGGGCGTCCAGTCTGATCGAGGATAGAAACCATGTTCTCATATGTTAACGTAGCGTCGGCCACGACACGACTGAGCTCGTCGCAGGCAGTGCCGACCGTTTTTAGCGGGCACGGTGGCCCGCCCTTCGTCTTTCGATTTCGATTACGAGGACAAGTACGACGACGAGCCCGATTTAAAATCCCCTTCTTGGGGTTAATATAGATTTAGATTCACACGAGCGTCGCCTCCGGATAAGGGACAGCCGGTCTGATCAGAGAAAAGAAACTAATGAACATCGAACATCGAATAATGTATTCTGTCTATTTTAAAACGACTGAGCGACGTGTGGGGTCGTAGCTCGATGTGTTGGGTCTTAGCTGAAAGCGAAGACCAAAGAGCGAAGCCCCAAGCCCCAATCGAATCCATCATTCGTCATTCGTCAATCGACATTCGTCATTCATTCACAAGAGCGGCGGCCGCTGGCCCAAAAACGGCCAGTCTGATCAAAGAAAAGAAACTAATGAACGTCGAACATCGAACGTCCAACATCGAACATCGAATAATGGATTCTGTCTATTTTTAAAAGACAGAGCGAAGCGATTCCATCATTCGTCATTATTCATTTTTCATTCGTCATTTTTTGTAGTTTCATAGGAGGGATTCGGGGATTCATGATCTTGAACCACAAAGGAGGACATAAAGCCAGCAGCACCATGGTGGCGTACCCGGCCGGCAGCTGCGGGCTTTTATCAAAATGACGAAGGGTCTGATATCGGCGCGCCGGCCGTTTATGGTGATCCGGATGCCGCTGCAAATTGAAAAGCAGATAATTGGTCAATCGGTGCGCGGCATTCCAGGAGTGCACCGATCGCACCGGCTCGTAGCGATCGTTATTTTCTTTGCGCCGCTGCAATCCGTAGTGTTCGATATAGTTGACCAACTCCAGCAGGGAAATGGCGACGAAAGCCTGGGCGACGTAGCCGACTACGCCTTTTAAACCGAATACAATTAAAACCAGGCTGATCAATAAAATTTCAATTGTCGCATAAGGCAGGAGCCGGTTTTCAGACCGAAAGGCTGACTTTCCCCTGCGGCGCAGCCAGCCGGCTTCGATGTCCCAGGCGCTTTGGATGCCGCCGAACACGGTGCGCGGCCAAAATGCAAAATAGGATTCGTTTTTACGGGCCGTCGCGGGATCTTCGGGGGTGGCCACCGTCCGATGATGACCGGCGATATGCTCGATGGCCCAATGCATATACAGAACGCTGGCCAAGGCGATCCGGCCCAGCAACGGCTCAAATCGGTTGTCGATCCGATGAATCAATTCGTGGCTGACGACAATCCCCATACCACCAGAGCAGATACCCAGCGACAAAATCAATCCCAATCGTTCCGCGATGGTAAGGCCTGTTCCGGCAAACAGGGCGACTCCCCACAGGACGAGAGCCACCTGAACAGCCGCGCATAACCAGGTCAGCCATTGATACCCCTTAGCGGCCGCCAGCGCTTTTTCGTCTGCGGCCGCCGGGTTGGATGTGTTCAGGCCGATCAGCGCATCCAAAATCGGAATCAAACCAAAAACGACCACGATGGTCAGATAGCTGCCGAAGCCCCCCAGCAAAAAACCGAAACTCACACAGGCAGGTATAATCAACACTGAAAAAAAGGGTATCGCACTCACGGGTCTTATCTTATCGTAATGTATTCTAGCTGGTTTGACTGATCCTGGAGGTTGTTCCGGCTATGTATCTATTAACCAGGTAGTAGCTGTTTTGACGACGGCTCTGATTTAAAAAAATAGATAGAATGCCACAAATCTTCAATCTTCAATCTTCAATCTTCAATTCCGGCCTGTCCGGGTTAGGTTTTAGCATCTATCTTAATAATTTTCAAATAGTCAATAGACCGATTATTTGCCATTTTGCTTTCGAATCTACGAATATCCAATTTCTGCATATTGCGCCCTGAACCAACTGAGTCGCACTAAGGCGGGCCGAAACAAATATCAAATCATTCAAACAGGATAATTCGGTGGGTGACGGGATCAACCGTTTATTGATTGGGAATTATCTGGTATGATCCAATTAATTCCGATAACGCTTTATTGAGGTTATTCCAATGGTAGACATGGAATATGGCAGTCAAAAATTCAGACAGTTATCGCAAGAAACAATCGAACAGGCAGCCGAGGGAATCCTTTGGCTTGATTCCCATGGCCGGATTCACATGGCCAATAATACTGCCTGCCGCCTTCTCGGGTACTCGCGGGAAGAATTGCTGACCATGGCCGTTCCGGATTTCGATCCGGAGTATTCAATCGAAGATTATAAAGATAAGTATTGGCCAAAAGTTCGGCAGTTGGGAACCATTATTTTTGAATCGGTTCACCGCCGGAAAGATGGCAGCGTTTATCCGGTGGAAATATCGAGCAGCTATGTTCACTTTGATGGTGACGGATACAGCTGCACGTTTTTTCGCGATATTACCGAACGCAAACGGGTCCTAGCGGCGCTTCAAGAAAGTGAGAACAAACTCAGTGCAATTATCAATCATCAGTTTCAGCTGACCGGGTTGCTAGATATTGAGGGGCGTCTGCAGATGATCAATGAAACGGCGCTTAATTTAATCGGAGCAAAAGAAGAAGACCTGCTGGGCAAACTATTCTGGGATACGCCTTGGTGGAACCATTCCCGAAAACTTCAAAATAAATTGAAACAAGCATTTTACGAAGCCGTCGACGGAGATTTTGTCCGATTTGAAGCAATTCATCCGGACACTCAGGGGGAGGCGCGCCTGCACGACGTATCTCTCAAGCCGCTGCTGGACGACCAAGGCCAGGTAACCCACATCATCCCGGAAGCTCGGGATATCACCAATATCAAGAAAACGGAGTCAGCCTTACACCAGGCACTGGCGGAACTGGAGCAGCTGAAAAACCGGCTGGAAGATGAAAATGTATATCTACAGGAAGAAATTAAACTGGATCATAATTTCGGAGAGATCATCGGCGGAAGCAAATCATTAAAAAAAATTCTGGGGCAGATTGAACAGGTGGCATCTACTGATGCAACCGTCCTGATTCTAGGGGAAACAGGCACCGGCAAAGAGTTGATTGCCCGGGCCGTCCATGAACTCAGCAACCGTAGTACCCGGCCGCTGGTAAAAGTAAATTGTGCGGCCTTGCCGGCGAATCTTATCGAAAGTGAACTGTTCGGACATGAGAAAGGCGCGTTTACCGGCGCCCTGGCAGACAAAGTCGGGCGGTTTGAACTGGCAAATCGCGGCACCATATTCCTGGACGAAATCGGCGACCTGCCGCTTGAATTGCAGGCCAAACTACTACGGGTTTTGCAAGAGGGAGAATTCGAAAGGCTGGGCAATCCGGAGACGATTACAGTAGATGTTCGAGTAATTGCAGCTACCAATCGTGATTTGGCAAAAACTATCCGGAAGGGCGATTTCCGGGAAGATCTTTTTTATCGACTCAATGTCTATCCGGTTACCTGTCCACCACTGCGGGAACGCCGCGAGGATATCCCGCTTCTGGTAAAACACTTCGTTGAAAAATACAGCACTAAAATCGGAAAAAAAATTAACGCTATCCCGATAAATGTTATGAATGCATTGCAATCATATCATTGGCCCGGCAATGTGCGCGAGTTGGAAAATATTGTGGAACGCGCCTTGGTGATCAGCAGGGAAAATAAACTTGAGTTGGGTGATTGGCTGCCGCGGGTCGATATTGATGTTCAAAATTCAAAACTCCCATCACTGTCCGAGCTTGAACGGGACCACATCCTTAAGGTCTTGGACCTCACATCCTGGCGCGTAAGTGGATCGGGTGGCGCCGCTGAAAAATTGGGACTGAAGGCAACCACGTTGGAAGCGAGAATGAAAAAGCTTGGCATCCGTCGCGCAGGAAGCCCTCCCAGTATATTGGGATAATCCCAATATACTGGGAATTATATAAATGGCCTCCTGTTTTTTTTGAGATTCACAAACTAAAATAATTATAATAATATAAACTATTTGGATATAATCCAAATGGTTTTTTTATTTGTGGCACGGTAATTGATTAAATGTTCACAACAAATCGAGCGAAAACCGATGGCCAACCCGCAGAGGATATAAAAAGTGAATACCAGCTGCAGAGCTTTAACCGACAATAATTTTAATCGTGAGGTGCTTGAATACGGTCAACCCGTTGTAGTGGAATTCGCCGCCGACTGGTGTGGGCCTTGCCACATTATCAATCCCATCATCGATCGGTTGGCCGTTGTATTTGTCGGGCAGATCAAATTTTGCAAAATCGATTTTGATGTTAACCCGGTGGTCAAGACAACCTACGGCATCCGTGAATTGCCCACACTCCTTTTTTTCAAGCAAGGGGAGGTTGTAGATCATATCATCGGCGCCGTATCTGAGCAAAAAATTTCGAAAAAACTTGAAGATTTGCTGCAAGAAACGACCTCCGGTTGAAGTTTCGGCAACTGAATACAATAATGACTGATAGCTTAGAAACAAACGAACAACTGGCCCTGAAGCTCAGGCAAACCGAAAATATGCTCAGAGAGAGTGAGGATCGCTGGCGCAACTTTCTCTCCTATAACATGGCAGGAATTTGGCGGTTCGAGTATAGCAAGCCGATGCCCCTGAGCCTGCCGATTGATCGACAGATCGAGTGGATGATGAACCGAGGCGTGCTGGTCGAAGCCAACTCCGCGGCGCTGAAACTGCACGGATTTTCAACCGCGGAAGACTTGGTTGGGAAGACGTATCGCGAGATCTATAGCTACGACGAAAATGTCGGTCGTGAATTGCTTCAAGCCTGGATCAAGCAGGATTACAGATTTGATGGATACGAAAGCCGCAGCCGTACCAAAAGCGGCGAATACCGGTGGTTCCTAGTATTTTGTCACCCGGTCATTGAAAACGGCCATATCGTCGGCAGCTGGGGCAGCGAATTTGACATAACCGACCGCAAGCTGGCTGAAGATGCCCTGCGGGAGAGTGAGAAGCGCTATCGAACGCTGTTCAATTCCGCCAATGATGCGATCTTAATTGTAAAAGGTAACAAGTTCATCGAGTGTAATCAGAAAACCCTCGAAATGTTTGAGTGCAGCCGTGAACAGATAATCGGGCAAACGCCGTATGATCTTTCTCCTACCCACCAGCCCGACGGCAGAGGCTCGACCGAGAAAGCACTGGATAAATTTGCGACGGTTATCGATGGACAGCCACACGTTTTCGAATGGCGGCACCTGAGGCTCAATGGCGAGGCCTTCGATGCCGAGGTCAGTCTGAGTTCGATTGAAATCGAATCCGAAATGTTTATTCAAGCCATAGTTCGCGATATATCCGGCAGGAAAAAGTTGGACAAGGAACTTCAACTTATGAAGCGCTGGGTAGAACACAGCATCGATCTCTTTTTTTGGGTTAGAGAGGATTCCCAATTATTGTATGTCAACCAGGCCGTATGTCGGTCTTTGGGATATACCAAGCAGGAACTGCGTTCAATGAAGGTAAGTGATTTTGATTTGGGTCTGCCTGCTGAAGCCTGGTCCGAATTTATTCAAAGACTAAGAGATCAGGGCTCGCATTGCTTTGAGACGCGGCTTCGCAAAAAAAATGGTGAGATTATTCATGTGGAAATCACGGCCAACATTCTAGTTTTTGATGAGAAAATCCGCTTTTTTGCCTACGGCAGAGACATCAGCGCCAGGGTCAGTGCCGATGAGAAACAGCGGGAATTGCAGAACCAGCTTCGGCAGGCCCAGAAAATGGAAGCCATTGGGACGTTGGCCGGCGGAATAGCCCATGACTTTAACAATATACTTTCTTCCATCATCGGGTTTACGGAGATTTCGATGCGCAACGTTCCGCCGGGATCAAAACTGGAAGCAAATTTGCAGAAAGTTTTCAACTCCGGAGTAAGGGCCGCGGAACTGGTCAAACAGATTCTGACATTCAGCCGCCAGACTGAGCATGAAGTCAAACCGGTTCAGATGAAACCGATCGCCGAAGAGACCCTTAAACTGATCAGGGCTTCACTGCCCGCAACGATTGAAATACAACAGGACCTGCGGAGCGATTCTCCTATCTTGGCCGATCCGACCCAGATTCATCAGGTTATTATGAACCTTTGCACCAACGCCCATCATGCCATGCGGGAGGCTGGCGGGAAGCTGATGGTGAGCCTGAACAATGTGGAGCTAAACGCTGACATTACCGGCCCATATCCGAACATGGCGCCGGAACCGTACGTAAAGCTGACGGTCAACGACACCGGACACGGTATTGCACCCGAAATCAAAGATCGCATTTTTGACCCCTTTTACACGACTAAACAGCTAAACGAGGGTACCGGTCTTGGTCTATCCGTGGTCCACGGGATCGTGATGGACTGCGGTGGCATGCTATCGGTCGACAGCACGCCGGGGATGGGATCGACCTTTGCCATTTTTTTCCCCAGGATCGAAAGCGGTCAAAACGCTGAAATTGTAAACCGCGAGTCCCTTCCTACCGGCAACGAGCGAATTTTATTGGTTGACGATGAAGAATTCCATGTTGAAATGTGCCAGCAGATTCTCGAACATTTAGGCTATCAGGTGACGGCCAAGACCAACAGCCGGGATGCCCTGCATGTGTTTCGAGCCAAGCCGGCCGAGTTCGATCTGGTGGTGACGGATTTAACCATGCCCAGGATGACCGGCGATGTCCTGGCAAAAGAGATCAGATCTATCAGATCCGATATGCCGGTCATTCTCTGTACGGGATACGCGGTAAACATTACGCCTGCGAAAACCAAAGCTCTGGGGATTAATGAAGTCGTCATGAAACCGGCCATCGCGGAAGAAATCGCCGGGTCCGTTCGCAGGGCATTGGATCAGGTGAATGGTTAAAGATAAGACGCCAGTGGACCCGGCTTTGACTTCATCTAAGAGGGTGGATTTTACCTTAGATACCGAAGGGAATATTGGAATGGTGGAACCCAGCATTCCCTGGCCCAGACCGATAGTACAAATTAATCGATTCAATGTATGATTCTCAAATATTACATCAACAGCAGCAATTTAAACATACGTCGCGCCAGGGCGGGCCAACATTCCAATTTTCCATCACTCCGCTCCCGTTGGCAGCAGGATTTACGGCATAGCCGATTGTTTCTGACCTGGCCCAGAGAAACAGGCTATATGCGACAAAATTAACACTATTGGAATTTAAACTAGAAGACAGGTAAAGTTTATGGCAACAATATTAATAGTCGACGACGAACCGGACATTCGAGATTTGTTGGAAGGTGAATTCTCCGATTTAGGGCACCAAATCGAAACCGCCGGCTCTGCAAAAGACGCTCTGGCATTGGGCGGCACCACGCCGTTTGACGTTATATTTCTCGATATTAGAATGCCTGACGGCAGTGGGCTGGAGATTCTGCCGGAGTTGCGCAATGGGCCGGGGGAACCCGAGATTATCATCATGACGGCCTACGGCGACCCGGATGGCGCCGAACTGGCCGTCAAAGGCGGCGCGTGGGATTATCTGGAGAAACCGGTATCCATCGACCATTTCACGCTGACCCTGCAACGGGCCATTCGATTCAGAGAACAGGCCTCGCTGCCCGGTTCTCTGGTCGTCATGGATCATGATAAGATTGTTGCGGAAAGCCCTCAGATGAGAGCCTGTCTGGAACTCGTAACCAAAGCCGCCCGCACCCAGGCCAACGTGCTGATCTCCGGCGAGACCGGCACCGGCAAAGAGCTCATCGCCAATCTCATTCATCGAAACAGTCCCCGGGCCAATAAGCCATTCGTGGTAGTGGATTGTGCCAGTTTGCCCGAAAATCTAGTCGAGAGTACGCTGTTCGGTCATGAAAAAGGCGCCTTCACGGGGGCGGACAAGTCCAGGCCGGGTTTGTTGCAAGAGGCCGACCACGGAACGTTATTTTTAGATGAAATCGGCGAACTGCCATATGCAATGCAAAAGAGATTTCTCAGAGTGTTGCAGGAACATCGGTATCGCCCGGTCGGCGGCACCCAGGAACAAACCAGTGATTTCAGACTCCTGGCAGCCACCAATCGCGATCTGGCTGGGATGATCGAAAAAGGAAGCTTCCGGCAGGATCTGATGTATCGGCTGAAAACCTACAACATCGAACTCCCGCCTCTAAGAAACAGACCTCAGGACATCAAAGCGCTTATCATTCATTTTGCCAACAAACTTTGTCGAAGATATGGAATAGCGGAAAAAGGTTTTTCCCAGGACTTTTTTCAAACTTTGGAAGCATACGACTGGCCCGGCAATGTCAGAGAGTTATCCAATACGATGGAGTTGGTTCTGGCACAGGCCTATGACGAGCCGATATTGTTCGCCAAGCATCTGCCTGTAGATATCCGTGCCGAGAGTATCAAATCAATGGTCTCTAAAAAAATAAAACCTAAGTCCGCTGAACGGGAATGCCGCAAAGAGGTAACGACGACCAACGGGATGGATGAGATACCGACCTTTCGGGATTACCGGGACAACCATCTGGCAAAAATTGAGAAAGAATACCTCCAAATCCTGCTGGAAAAGGCCGGAGGCAATCACAAAAAAGCCCTTCGCGCTGCCAACCTTGCCCGCACGCGCCTGTATGAACTATTGAAAAAGCATGGACTCAGTATAAAGAATTGATCGGTTAAAGCGGATCGGTTCGCCGTTCACGAACCTTTTGTTCGCTAGTTCCGAACATGCCGTCCCAGCCCGCCTGTACCTTAGCTAAACCTCATTCTGTAATCGTCTAAAATAACGCAGATAATTATAATTGGCGCAAATTGGCACGCCATTTGTAAAGACGAACATTCTCGCTGTTCTCTTTTCGAAGATACCACATTGCTCCGTATCCATACTGAAGATCCAGTAGAGAAAGACCCGAAGCAGCAGACTCTGAATATACATGGCGTTGGCATCAGATATGAAATCAACTTTATTAAAAGCGTTATGTCTCCACGGCAGATCAGTTCGTGACAAACCATTCGCTAAAATTGCAGCGGTTGGTTTGATGATTGTTCTGTATGTGCTGCTTTTCCCATTCCTATATCGGATTTTCGGCTGGATCGGCGTGTCATTTTCCTGGAGCTTTATCGGCATGGCGGTCTGGTTCTGGGGGGTTCGAGGCGGCGTATTGACCGCCGTTTTCGGCTACCTGCTAAATGTAGTTCTCCTCAAGAGCTCTGGGGGTTTACTATTGGGAGGTCCTCTGGGTTTTATCCTTTCAATCTCTGCTGCCGCAATTCTGGGAAGAATGAGGGACCTCAGAATCCAGCTTCATTCTGAGTTTTATGAACGTGAAAAGACTGAGGTGGATCTCCGCCACAGGCAGGACGAATTGGAGAACAGGGTCGCTGAACGGACTGTTTCCCTAAAGGCCCTGAATCAAAAGCTGCTAAATGAAGTGGCCAAACGCAAGCAGTCGGCAGAGCGCCTGAAAGAAAGTGAAGAACGTTTTAGAATACTATATGAGCATGCACCGGATCCATTTTACATAAACACACTCGACGGGACTTTTGTCGATGGCAACCGTGCTGCCGAAAAAATGTTGGGCTACAAGAGAGAAGATTTAATCGGAAAAAACTTATTGGATATTGGTGCACTCTCGGAAGCGGATCTTCACCGGGCCGCCGTTCTGCTGCAGAAAAATCAGAATGGAGCGCCGACCGGACCGGACGAATTCAAACTATTCGGCAAAAACGGCCTACCGGCCTATGCCGAGATCTCTACCCATCCTGTCACCATTGGTGGGGAGAAACTGGTGATCGGGATCGCACGGGATATAAGCGATCGCAAGCAAGCAGAAGCGGAAGCCACCAGACTCAAAACCCAGCTTCTCCAAGCCCAGAAAATGGAGGCCATCGGTACCCTGGCAGGAGGGATTGCGCACGATTTCAACAATATTCTTTCAGCCGTCATTGGCTATTCCGAGATGGCTCTAAGTAAAGCCACCGCCGGAGATGAACTGCAGGACGATATCCGGGAGATTCTTTCCGCCGGGCACCGTGCCAAGAACCTCGTTAAACAAATACTGACCTTCAGCCGGCGGACCGAACAGGAAGCCCAGCCGGTGCAGGTAAAGCTCATTGCGTCGGAGGTCGTCAAACTGCTGAAGGCGTCACTGCCGGCTACCATTGAGATCCGCCAAATGCTTGCCAGTGATAAAGCGGTTCTGGCGGATCCCACTCAGATACACCAGGTGTTAATGAACCTCTGTACCAACGCCGGATATGCCATGCGGAAAACCGGCGGAACATTGGGGGTACGCCTCACCGATGTGCGGGTCGAGCCGGAATTTATCGACGAGCATCCAGAGTTGGAACCCGGCCCCTATCTGAAGCTGACCATCAGCGACACCGGTCAGGGGATGTCCGCTCATATCATGGAGCGCATCTTTGAGCCCTATTTCACCACCCGGTTGAAGGGCGGCGGAACAGGCCTGGGATTGGCGGTGGTACATGGAATCGTCAAAGATCACGGCGGCACCATTTCGGTCAGCAGCAAACCGGGGCGCGGAACCTCTTTCAGAGTATATTTGCCCGTTATAGAAAGAAAAGCCAGGCCGGAGATCAGAACCGACGTTTCCCTTCGCTTTGGAAACGAGCACGTTCTTTTCGTCGACGATGAGAAACCGTTGGTGGATTTGGGCCGGCAGATGTTGGAAAAATGCGGATACAAAGTGACCGCTCGAACCAGCAGTGTTGAGGCTTTCGAACTATTTAAAAACCAAGCCGATAAGTTTCATTTGGTGATTACCGATCTGACCATGCCGAATATGACCGGCAAAGAGCTTGCTAAAGCGGTATTGCGCGTTCGGCCGGAAATACCGATCATCCTATGCACCGGATTCAGCGAGATGATCAGCCCTGAATCCGCCAAGGCCTTTGGAATTCGATCCTATCTGATGAAACCGGTAACTATCAGCGACCTTGCCGGCACCGTTCGAGAGGTGCTGGATATACAGACTGAGCAATACACGCTTTAGTTGCATAAGCAACAAGGCAGGGACTAGTTACAGATATCAGGCCGCGACAAGTCAATCGGTCAAACCGCTGGGGGTCAAGTGGCATGTCGCATCGAAGGATCAGGAGCGAAAGCGGATCATCCGCATTGTGCGATGGGAATTCATCCTGATTGGTGTAAGATTCAGATTTAAAACAGGCGTTCAATCGCTTGCCGCATAAACGCTGCGAGTCCGAGAATAGGGGGCAGAGGCGTTGGGCCGCAGTGAAGATCCTGTCACCGCTAATTGCCACTGACCGCTTAAGGTGAACATGTCCACCCTTTGCGAACAACCTGTTCGTAAAACGCGAACCGTTTTTTGCGATTCCCTGCCTTCCATCCCCGGCTTATATACTATAATCCTTTGATATTCCGTAAATAATTTAAATAAACGTTGCTTGGCATGGTCTTTGAATCGAGTGCAATACGCCACTTTTCAAATAAAGGATATCATAATGAAATTTGTACACGACAGAAAATTAGGCATTGCCACGAAAACAGCCCTGGTCTCCGGACTGATTGTCCTTATTTTGCTTGGCATATGCAGCATTATATCCATTTATCTCCAATCCCATTTATCCCAAAGCCTGATTGATGACTACACTCAATCCCGAAGTCAAGAGCTCAAGGAATTTTCAGAAACACAAAACAAATTAATTAGAGATAATGTTAAAACACAACTAGAAATATGCAGCAGCGTCGCATCATCTTTAATTTTTAACTTCGATCAAAGCGGTCTGGAAGCATTGTTGGCAGGTTTTCTAAAGATCGAAGAGATAAAAGCCATCAGGATCATCGATGAAGGCGGGCAGCCTTTTGTCGCAGCATGGAAAGATCCGGCCCCGAAAACAGGAGTCAGCATTCCGGCTGAAGTGAATTTGAGAAAGGATTTTTCCTTCAGCCAAGATTCATTGCACGACGGGTCAAAGATTGGGACGGTCCGGTTTTATTTTACCGATCAGCTTGTTAATAATGAAATTGATAAAAATAGGAAAAAACTGAAGAAAAAATCGCCGGATTTAACGCCATAGCAGATAATAGCATCAGCAGTTCTGTCAAAATTCAGACTTTTGCTGCAATCTGTATCGTAGTCGTTTTAATTGCATCAATAATTTTATGTTTAAGGTACATTGTTTCAAAACCAATCAACACACTCACACTGAGTATGTTTGAAAGCGCCGACAGCGTCACTGTGGCTTCGGGCCAGGTGTCTACCTCCAGCCAACAACTCGCTGAAATTTCATCGGAACAGGCGGCATCAATAGAAGAGACATCGGCCTCAATGGAAGAGATGGATTCCATGACCAAAAATAATGCCGTGAATGCCAGTCAGGCGGACAACTTGATGCAAGATGCCAATCAGGTGGTCAATACCGCCAACGAATCGATGGAAGAGCTTATCCAGTCCATGGCTGATATTTCCAAGGCCAGTGAAGAGACTTCCAAGATAATAAAGACCATTGATGAAATTTCTTTTCAGACCAATCTGTTGGCCTTAAATGCGGCCGTCGAAGCTGCCAGGGCCGGTGAAGCCGGAGCAGGCTTTGCCGTTGTGGCGGATGAAGTCAGAAATCTTGCCATGAGAGCTGCAGATGCCGCAAATAATACCGCCCGGCTGATAGAAGAAACAGTAAAAAAAGTAACCTTGGGAGAAGAACTTGTATCAAGAACAAATGAGGCCTTCGGTCAGGTGGCTGAAAGCACAGCCAAAGTCGGAGATCTGGTATCCGAAATCTCTGCCGCATCAAAAGAACAGTCGGATGGCATCGAACAGATAAATGTAACCGTGGCTGAAATGGATAAAACGGTTCAGCAGAATGCGGCCAGCGCGGAAGAATCTGCTTCGTTGTCAGAAGAGATGACTGCCCAGTCGGAACAGCTTAAATCTTATATTGGCGAACTGCTCCAACTTATCAGGGGCACGCGAAAAGGCCACCGGGCAAATTCCTTTGCCAAGAGCAATAGCGCCGTGGTTTCGGAGTCAAAACCGATCTCGGTATTTCAAGAAGAAGCCAAAAGAGCGGTGCCGCAAGAGCTCAGCCCTGATAGTATATCCCGCAATGATGCAGACCAAAGCTTTACGAAATTTTAAATTAAAACTGGGCTTCCCAAATATGGCAGTATTGACAAACGTGAATGGTGCAGCTTTGTTTACCGATAAAAAATAAATTACCATGCAAGGAGAAGAAAACTATGAACCGATTATATTGCAAACTATCAATCGTGACGTGCACCATAATGCTTCTGTTCATTGGCAATGCCGTGGCAGCCGATTACAAGGTCAGCCTGGCCAAGATGCCGGTTTATGCTGAAAGTCTTGATAAAGGGGTATTGGTGGACTTCACCAAAGCGCTGGCAAATGAATCAAGGAAAAAAATTAAAATTTCGTTGTTTCCCTTTGCCCGTTCCATGAATAATGTTCAAACCGGAAAAGCAGATTTCCATATGCCGCTGATCGCCATACCTGATGTTGACATGTCCACCCTGCCATACGATTATTCAACTGAAACCATCTTTCACGTCAATTTTGTGCTCTACACCAAAAAGGGCTCAGGATTGACCAAGGAAAAGTTGTCATCGGACGGTGTAAAAGTGGAAACGGATATCGCCCATGTTGCCTATTTCGATTTTAAAGTTGCCGGGTCTGCCAACCTGGAGCAGAGCTTGAAAAAGGTAAATGCGGGCAGGATCGACGCGTTTATTTTCGCGGATTTTGCTTCTGACCCCCTGATTAAGAAAAACAGCCTGACCAACATCAAGCGTGATCTTTTTAAAGTCTATGATGTTAAAATCATCCTGCCTAAAGGCGGTAAAGGCGGCTCTACGGACAAGTTTTTGTCGGCTACGATTAAGCGCATGCGGGATAAAGGGGATTTCGATAAGATCATGAGTGTCATCGACACACCCTATGACAATTGGCAGCTATAGGCCGGTAGCATTGGAAATAGATAGGAAGTTGATCCTTCGTATCGAAGGTGAATTTGGTTTAATTTTTTCACAACTATAACCCCAAAAAGGTAAATCTAAGTTTTCAAGAACTTATGAAATGTATCGAACCTGGAGTCCTGGAGTATTTGAGTATTGGGGTATCAACAGAAGACATCCAACCTTCAGACTTTACTCCAGCACTCCAGTACTCCAACACTCCAAAATTGATAAACAATTGAAGGTCCATACGGATTAGCTTTTTTGGGGTCATAAATCCGTATTTTTTTCGTTTTTGACGTCGCCAAGCGGCCACGGACCTTGTATGGGTTCAACCGCTGTTGCATTCACTCATTACCTGCTTACTTTAACAATACCGTTTTTGGAAAATTTCCTATCGGCGCCTGACCAACGGGATCGCCGTGCTACCGCTGACCGTGAGCCAGGTTGCCGTTTTCTCGCCGCCCGGCTGCCGGCCAGATGATCTGGAGTTGTGAATGACTAATCTATGGGCGTTTACGAGAGCTTTGCATGAAACTCAACTGGATGGAACGATGGTTCGTCAATAGCCCGTTCAGGCTAGCCGCGCAGTACCTGGAAATAAAGTGGTTCAAAAAAACGAGGACCATGAAAACCGGTGCCGACGTCTTGGAGGTGGGCTGCGGCAGAGGGGCCGGGGCCAGGCTCATTATCGATAATTTTAAACCCGCCCGCCTTTACCTGTTGGATTTGGACGTTCTCATGATAGAAAAGGCTCGCAGGTATCTATCGGACGTCAAGGCCGAAAACATGCTTTTTGGTGTGGGAAACGCAAACTCACTGCCTTTCGAAGATGACTCCCTGGATGCAGTATTCGGATTTGGATTTTTGCACCATGTCCTTGACTGGCGCCATGGTTTACATGAAATTACCAGGGTGTTAAAAAAAGGGGGTGCCTATTATCTTCTAGAATTTTACCCGGAATTGTATCAAAATTTTATTACCAAGCGACTTCTCGTACACCCGGAATACGACCGGTTTAAAAGCCGAGACCTGCACGATGCGTTTGCAGATCTAAAGCTGACCCTGATAAAGACGCTCGAATCAAAGTATTTGGGAATTCTGGGAATAGCCGTGAAAAATTAGTCTTTCAAGATTTCACAAAAGGAACATTCAGCCTCTGGCACGGCGCCAGGCTTCCAGAAATTCATCAAGATGTCCCTTCCAAACATCTTTAATACAGCTTGAGGTCAAAATTTCAAGAAGCCAGGGTTGACACTGATTCAAATAGGTGATACCGAATTATTCAACAGTTCGGCTCAGGGGAAAATCAGGCGAAGCCATATTATCCCCTAACCAACCGCGACTGCTGATGATAATGTTTACCGATTTTCTGTGGCTCGCCATAACCATAAAGGAGGAGCTATGGCAATATTGGGAAAGCTTTTTGGCGGCAAACGCGATTATCCATCACTTGATCCTTCAGACCCGGCTGCCACGCAGTTAGATTCCGTAAGACCTCCACTCGAAAAATTGGCAGGCGAGACCAACGATCCACTCGAAATTGTACCGGCTGAAAATTCTGTTTACATCTTTATCGGGAAGCCTCCAAAGAAATTTGGGGTTGCATGGATCGAGGATCGCGACAAAGTCGTCAACTTCAAATCTCTGGTAGAAGAAAAAGGCATTTCAGAGACCAGTCTCAATCACCTGAGCCAGGAACTTCGAAAGGCCTACATTGCCCACCAGGACCAACCCCGGTACACGACGACGATCAGCAATCGTGAAGTCGTGGTCATCCCTTCAGATTCGCTGTTGAGCAATTTAAAAGGTGTGATAAAAGAAACGGTCGGCTAAATTTCAGGATTATAGCAAGAATATTGGATGGGAAAATTGTTTGAGATGGGTAGGCGGCAGCACAGGAAGGACAAACACGATTAAGATTTCAGGGGCTGCAGACCTCGGATGCATTCGCGACTCAGGTGGCTGTACACGGCGGCAGTACCGGTATAAATTTGCCAGCGAATCTGGCTAATAAAGGGCACGTTCAGGCGGAACGCGCCCTTTCTTCTTCGGACGCCTTGCACAGGCGCTACAACGTGGTCTGGGATTGATGAACTTTTCGATCATTATTTATGCAAAAACTGGGTTAAGTGACTTACATGTGAAGGCCTCCGACTCGAATAAAAATCCAATGATCAACGATGGAGACAACCATGACTAAAAGCAAATTGACTAAATCCGGAAATCAATCCGATCTGCAAGAGAATTACAGCCACGGCTATGATTCTAAATTTGTCGATTATCTCGAAGGGCGCAAAATTACCCGTGACGCGGCCTTTTTGCTACCGTACCTAAAAGCAGGTATGAGCCTGCTCGATTGCGGCTGCGGCCCCGGTTCCATAACAATTGATCTGGCCGAATTTCTCGCTCCCGGCGTCGTGACCGGTATCGATATTGCTGGCAATCAGATTGAAATTGCCCGGGCTCGAGCCTCTGAGAGGGGAGTTTCCAACCTGGACCTAGAAATCGGCAATATTTACCATCTGCCATTTGGTGACAACTCATTCGATGCTGCTTTTGCCCATACGGTTCTGCAGCATTTACGGGAGCCGGTAAAGGCCCTGAAAGAAATCCAACGAGTATTGAAACCAGGTGGCGTCATCGGAGTACGCGAAGAGGATACAGACGGAGTAATCTTCTCCCCATCCAATCCCAGACTCTATGATTGTTGGAAGCTATACATCAGGTCCTGGCGTCACAATGGCGGGGATCCATTTATTGCGAGGCGGCACCGTGGGGTGCTGCACGAGGCGGGATTTACCGATGTTAAAGCATCGGCATCTGTCGAAACTTATGGAACGCCCGAAGCGACCAGGGAATTTGGAGACGTAATGGCAAGATACATGTCTTCCCATCTTCAAACGGCAATTAATCAAGGTTGGATCGATTCCAAAAAAGTGGACGAATTTGCCAACGAATGGAGATCGTGGGGCAGGCATCCGGATGCTTTTCTGGCGATACTGCGCTGTGAAGCAGTCGGTTGGAAGTAACACCCAGAATCGCATGAGCGAGGAACATTATTGAAGTTTCGCAAGTATCGATCATTGCAGAAGTATCGAAATCGGGCTATGTAAATGAAATTAGATCAAAGCTCAAAACAGATCGACTATTTGTCAATGTCAAAGATCTGAACCCTTTTATTTCCCAAAGTTGTGGCGCCCGCCCCAAAATTTCCAGGTGTCGCCCCGGATGGGATGCTTGCTTGCAGCTATTTTCCAATTCAAGGAGACATTATGTATGATTTCATGCTTTCCCCGGAAGAACAGGAGCTAAAGCTTGAGGTACGTCGGTTTGTTCGCGAGGAAATCAGCAGTGAATTCTTGCGAAAAATGGACAACAACGAAATTACCTATCCAAGAGAATTTGTGGAAAAATTAGCCGCGAAGGGTTTATTCGGCATTCGATTTCCCAAGCAGTACGGCGGCCGTGAAATGAGTTGGGTGGCCGAGGTGGCCGCCGGTGAAGAGATCGGATGTCTCGGCATGGCCTTGGGGTGTGCATTTGTCATGCCGTCTATCGTGGGGGAAGCCTTGAATGTATTTGGGACTGCAGCGCAAAAGGAAAAATACCTAAAACCTTATCTTGAAGGAAAGCTGGTGGCAGCCGAAGCCCTGACCGAACCGCGCGGCGGTTCCGATTTCTTTGGCGCCATGACCCGGGCCGAACCAAAAGGGGATCATTTCATTTTAAACGGCATGAAACGATTTGTGGTTGGTGCTGAGGGCGCTGATTTTTTTCTGGTCTATTGCAAAACCAATTTTGAGCCCAATGCCCATAAATATGGCCGCCTCAGCCTTCTAATCGTTGAAAAAGGGCCCGGCGTCGAAACCGAGTACCTTTACGGCCTGATGGGTTGCCGGGGAGGCGGCACCGGCCGACTGGTCTTCCGGGATGTAAAGGTGCCCCAAGAAAATCTGGTGGGTGAACTGCATGGGGGCGCGCTCTGTTTTAACCAGATGATGATCCCCGAGCGCCTGACATCGGCAGCCGGATGCCTGGGTGTATGGGGCGCCCTGGACCTGGCGGTTCGATATTCAAACAAAAGACGGGCGTTTGGCAAAGAAATCCGAAAATATCAGGCCGTCAATTCCAAGATCGCCGATTCCATCACCCAGCTCGATGCGGCGCGGAGCCTCTGCTATATGGCGGCCAGAGCGGTCGATGAAAATTACCCCCACGTCCGGCGCATCGTCAGCGAAGCCAAACGATTCACCACCGAAATCGCCTGGGATGTTGTCAACAATGCGATGCAGGTCATGGGCGGAATTGGATATACCGATGTTTATCCCCTTGAAAGAGCGCTCAGGGACACGCGACTCGGTATGATATGGACCGGCACGAGCGAAATCATGAACCTGTTGATTCAGCATGAATACTACGGCCAGGTGCTCGATCCCGCTTATGATCGTCGCATGATGGAAAACGACGCGATGAATCCCGACAACTCGGAACGCTGTTTTACGGATGGCGACATGCAGCTGGTTTTTGGAGAAGGCATTTGAAGGGATTTACTTTGTTTTCTTTGGACTAATCAGGTGCAACATACATGTATTTTATCCCTTCCATATCTCGATCTCCCACTTGTTCCGATCGTATTCACGCACTGCAATTTCAACATCAAGAAACATTTTGACAATATCAATATTGGTTGTCGTGTGCTGGGTGGGTGAAAGGGTTCTGAATTTACCCCCGCCCGCCAATGCCATGGGTATCAGCAGCTGATCTGCAAGGTACCGGCCAACAGGAATATTTTGGGCCAGGTATTCCTGGGCTGACTTGACTGCCCGCTGGGCAACTTTTTCGGCCGCGATGCCCTTTTCACCAAACCCGGTGAATACTTCGGTAATATTTTCACTTTCAACTTCGACAATCAGAATGTTGCCAGGTCCCTGGGAATTTTCCACTTCAACGGCTGTAAGCCGATCGCGGTTCCATTCAAGTGCTTCCATAACAACCTTCAATTCCCTGTTGGCGATTTTGACCGGCAAATTGGCCACAGACGCGCGGGCATGTTGATGAATAATATCCCCGCGCTCAAGTAGATCAAACCGGTTAAGATCGGCCGGTTTAACCGACACCCTAAATCGGCCGCCGCCGGCCGGATAAAACCCGGGCTTTTCCAGTACGGCCTCAACTCTGGGCCCCATCCGATTAACAACCGGAAGAAAAGCTTTTTCAAGAAAGTCAAAGGGTGGGGCAAAGGGATTGTGCGTGCCCCCTTCCAGCACAATTTCGGATGATTCGCCGGCAATGATAAGGGCCGGCAGGATGGTCTGAAAAACCAGTGTGCAACTTCCAGCGGATCCGACTGCAAAATGGAAATTCCCCGGCCGTATCATGTTGGGTTCAAATGTAAAGGCCTGCGAGCCGATGCGGTTGCCTGCCGTTTCTGCCCGGCCAACCTCGGCAGCCGCGTTTACGGCCGTTAGATGCTGCCGCATGAGCCCTGGCTTTTTGCGGCCGGCCCGGATGCTGTGTATTGAAAACGGTTTTCCCGTAACCAGGGAAAGCGCCAGGGACGTTCGCAGTATCTGACCGCCGCCTTCGCCATGTGATCCGTCAATGGTGATCATTCTCATATCTCCTGATGATGGTCTTTTTATATGGCTTGAGGTTTGCCCCGCTTATTGCTGAGTGAGCAATTCTGATGGATAAACCATAGAAAATACATAACGGTAATTATGAATCAAAGCACTAAGCGGAGCAAATCCTCATAGTTAAAGATTATAGTAAGTTTACAACCCGATCGGCAAGCCCCTTTTCACCGAGCACGACGTTAAGCTTGGAATTTCCAGCGATTTTTTCAAGAACATCCAGCTCACGCAAGCGCATCAATGTCGGGTTGCTGTCCAGAAGCTTGGCGGTATTGGCCTGGCTGCGCATTGCCGCAGTCTCTTCCCGACGCATGATCAGGTTGGCATCCGCCGCTTTCCGGGCCTCGATGACTTTATTCATCATGTCTTTCATGTCACCAGGCAAGATAACATCCCGGATCCCGATGGACAAAACATCGATGCCGAAGGCTGCGGCACGGTCTTTTATGGTGTCTTCAAGATCTTTTGCCACCTTCTCTTTGTCGCTCAGGAGCGTGTCCAGATCAAAAGTGCCCACTACCGCTCTTAAGGCAAGCTGAGCCTCACGATAAACGGCCTGCTTGCTGTCATCCACGATCGACACGGACTTGAGTGCATCGACAACCCGATAAGTGATCACGGAATTCAGGCGCAGGGTAACCTTATCGGAGGTCATGATCTCCTGACCGGACACATCCACCACCTTTTCACGCATGTCAACGTGGTAGAATTTCACCTTGCCCACGTTTTTCCAGAACATACACCGACCCGGGCCGAGCGTCTCAACATAGGTACCGTCTTGAAAATAAACACCGGCGCATCCCGGCTCCACGGTAGATATATTCAGTTCACTGTCTACATTGGTGGACTTTGCAATCAGGTTGAAGTATTCATGCTCGAAGCGAACCTGACGCGCGTCAACAATGTCGACCTGAACATCACGGACCTGAGTCCACAGGGCATATAATCCCGGTCCCAGGACCGTTTCAAATCTTCCATCAATCCAGACCAGTGCCCGTTGATTATCTTTGAGATCCACTACGCTTGCCTGCCCCTCGAGAGCACCGGATTTGACGATAAGATCCAGATCTTCATGCATGATCCAGGGGGTGCGCTGAGAGACTGCATCAACTTTAACCTTAAACAGCGGGTCGACAAACCAGTGGCGCCCCGGCTCCAAAAGACCCTGGAATTCGCCATCCCGGAAGTACAGGCCTTTTTCATAGGAACGAATTTTCACTGTTTTAATTAAGATCATTTTTCTCTCCTTTTCCCTAACCCGGACAAGCCGGAATTGAAGATTGAAGATTAAAGATTGAAAATTTATGGTATCGCTTCAGGCTTGGAGCTTCGCTCTTCGAGCTACGACCCCACACGTCGCCTTCGGCTACGACCCGACACGTCGCTCTGTCTTTTACATCACAAACGACCATTTAACTTTGATCGTATTTAAAAAGTTGACACCAACATTTTTCTTCATAAACGCCTGTAAACCAGAGGATTACAAAGAAACTGATAAATATTTTGTGCTTTTTACACAAAACAGTGTTGGTAACATGGTTATAAGTACGCCGGGTGAAAACCGTTGGGAAGCAAACCGACATCTTGCCACACTCAACACGCGGAGCGCTGTTTAAGCTTCGCCCGTCCTTCAGGCAGACCTGCATTTCATCGAATCCGCGATAAATCCCGTCTTATTCCGGATTATACAAACCGGATACATGATATGCTGCCGGCCTGAATTCTCAGATGAAGCGGTATCCACGCGCTGCATGGCGAATTGCAAGTGCTGTTTAACCCGAATATCAGCTTTTGACGTTGACCGATGCCATCCCTTTAAAAACCGGATTCGCATTCAGGCCAGCCGATTGCGGCTGACGGTTCGGGTAAAACCGGTCAAATACCGGCTCGCTCCCCTCGGGCCTTTTAAGTGATCGTTACCGCGATCGTCGGGGGTCTTAACCCTGTTTGGAGCAGGAGTCGAACCTGCGGCCTACGGATTACCTGTCCGTTGCTCTACCAACTGAGCTATCCTGGTCTGATACCTAACCTCGTTAGATTCCATGTTCGATACACACGACATTGACAGCATGATCGTAAAAAATTTTCACTTTCATTGGCGAATGAAGTGCGTCGCTGGCCCGGCGGATATCAGCTTTTTAAAGAACATTGGCCGTCTGATAGAGCAACTGGCATGCCATTTACCCGATAAAAATCACAAATCAGATATATTGAATTGAAATTATTTAATATAATTTTTTATTGGCTGTAATATTGGGTTTGACTTCAAAAATTAAATCCGGTATATTATTTATAAAAATATATAAAGTAGTAGAGAAATATATATGAAAAAATTGGTTGTCATCGGACTGCTCGGTCCGACCCTGGACATGGGGAAACGGTCAAAAAGATGGGAACGGTGGCGCCCGACGGTGGCGCTGTGCCAGCACGAGGATTTACTGGTAAACCGTTTCGAGCTGCTCTATCAAAAAAGGTTCAAATCGCTCCAGGATCGCGTTGTGAAAGACATACAACATATTTCTCCGGAAACTGAAGTCGTATCACACGCGGTTGATTTTCGGGACCCGTGGGACCTTGAAGAGGTCTACGGAGCTTTGCACGATTTCGCAAAGGCCTATGCCTTTGACCCGGACAACGAGGCGTACCTTGTTCACATAACAACGGGAACCCATGTTGCGCAGATATGTCTTTACCTGCTCACCGAATCAAACTACCTCCCGGCCAAGCTGATTCAAACCAGCCCGACTCCAGGCAAAAATAAAGCTCAGGATGTCAGCGGCGAATATCGAATCATCGATCTTGACCTGTCGAAATACGACCGGATTGCCATGCGCTTCAGACAGGAAATGGATGATGATATTACCTTTTTAAAATCCGGCATCGAAACCCGCAATGAAGCGTTCAATGCTTTGATTGAACGGATTGAACAGGTTGCGGTAAATTCAACAGACCCGGTTCTGATCACCGGGCCAACGGGGGCGGGAAAATCAAATCTTGCCAGGCGTATATATGAGCTGAAAAAATCAAGACGACAGCTTAAAGGAGATTTTATAGAAATCAATTGCGCGACCCTGCGGGGCGATGCTGCCATGTCAGCCCTGTTCGGCCATAAGAAAGGCGCGTTTACCGGGGCAGCTCGGGATCGCGACGGACTTCTGCGGGCAGCCGACCAAGGGATGCTGTTTCTGGATGAGGTCGGCGAACTCGGCCTTGATGAGCAGTCAATGCTGCTGCGCGCGATTGAAGAAAAAAAATTTCTTCCTCTGGGCTCCGACGAAGAAACGCAGAGTGATTTTCAGCTCATCTGCGGAACGAACCGCGACCTCGACGCGATTGTGGCCAACAGTTGTTTTCGGGAAGATCTGCTCTGCCGCATAAATTTATGGACATTTCACATGCCGGGTCTTGCGCAAAGGCCGGAGGATATCGAACCGAATCTGAAATATGAGCTGGACCGATTTGCGGAGAGAAACAATGTCCACGTTACCTTTAATAAGGAGGCCCGAAAACTATTCCTCGTGTTTGCGACGTCTTCTGACGCGCTATGGTCGGGAAATTTCAGAGATCTTAACGGGGCAGTGACCCGCATGTCCACCCTGGCCCCGGGTGGCCGAATCACCAAAGAAGTTGTACAGGAAGAAATTTCAAGATTAAAGCTTATGTGGCGCGTTAAGGCGGCCGACAACCACAATACGATCCTGGATGACGTGATTGGGCCACTAAGAGCCGAGGAGCTTGATCGTTTTGAGAAAGTTCAGCTGGCTGATGTTCTTGAAGTATGCAAAGAATCAAGGAGTATGTCAGAAGCCGGTCGAAAGGTTTTTGCAGTTTCCCGCAAAAAGAAACGAAAAACCAATGATGCAGATCGAATTCGCAAATACTTATCGCGTTACAATATTAAATGGAGTGATTTGTAAACTCTCCCGGATTTATGAATTATAAGAGGCCCTTTTAGGCGCTTAGCGGCGTCTTATCGACAATTTGCTGTCGATGTTAATTGAGTCATTGTACTTCAAAGGTGTTCTCAAATGCCTAATCTCGCTGAAAGCGGGACTGTCTATCTAAAATGACAGGATTCCACAATTTTAGTTCATTTTAGTCATTTTAAATTTTAGCTCATTTGTATTTTAGGCAATTTTGGTGTGATATTCATCTTTGGCTGTCCTCGCAAATATCGGCAATCATTTAAACTGACTTCGGCAGCGGCCTCAGTTTTTCGTATGGTGCGTCAAGCTCGATCCCGAATTCGGTTTTCAAAACATCGAGATACGCTGACCCTATTGCGATTTCCTGGACGTTTTCATTTCCGGCGACAATCTTTTTCAGGGTGTTGTTGAATAGCGTCACCACTCCCTTCTCAACCGGCAGCGCAGCGATGCGGGCAAAGACGAAAAGAGAATTGGGATGGGTAGAAGTATAGTGATTCCCATACTCAATGTCGGCTGGAAACACATGGCTCAGTTCAAAACTGTATAGATCGATCCACTTATCATCCTTTTCAGTTTGCAGCATAATACCAAAATCACCTGCGTCCACCAGGCGAACTATCTGTTCGTCGTGGTGTATTGGTTGATTTAATTCCAATGGAATCGGCTTGCGCGGGGTATCTCCCCCGAATCCAACGTCGGCAACCCATTGCTCCCCATCAATGGTTACAAGTTCAATCTGGTGTCCGCGACCGCTGGGAGTACCCGTGACATGGACCCGTGCAAGCAAGGGACGGACCTCAAAACCAAAAGCCTTAAGGGCCATTAGAAACAACCCATTCAATTCAAAGCAGTATCCCCCACGACTGTGGTGCACCAGTTTTTTAAAAATTGCTCCTGGCGAAAGGTCGACACCGCGTCCCAAATGAATGTCGAAATTTTCAAATGGCATGTTATTAAGCTGCGCATGATGCAACGCTTTCAGTGTCTCCCACGTCGCTGTTGTATCTCCAGCATAGTTGATTCGTCGAAGGTAGGCTTTGCGATCAAAATTAAATGATTTCATGGGTTTCCAACTTTCAGTTTAAATCTCAACACAATCTTTAAAAATTAAATTTAGTCCTGTCAAGGATCATGTTCAAGTCATAAATCGCTCAAAGTTAAGAATCCGAACCCAGAGGACCCGGCTTATTTCTCACTTCAGAGGGGTTGAGTCAACCTTAAACCCCGAATCGAATACCGGAATAGTGAATAAATGGATTATGGAGAATTGAAACCGGAGATCTGAGTGAAATTCATCGCGCGGCACAACGTTCAGTTTTGAAACCATTGCAAAAATAGCGGAATTGTCCTATTCAATTCGTAGCAGCGATTACGAGGGTTGGGTGTAGGGAAGTCATTGACAAAGGCTTGTATCCGAAGAGCTCAGGAAATCAGAACCTCCCAGGTTATTTTACATACGACAAAATCAATGGAGATCGCCTGGAGGATGTATGAAAATATGGGTTTTCTCCGATCACCGGGTTTGGATTTTCACCAGGGGGAATTATCGGTTTATGGGTTTCGGTTTAAAATTTCCGTTAATACTGAATAATACCCCAATTGGGCAGTAAAGGCTCAATTAGGAGTCATTGGTTGTTGGTTTAATCGTCGATCGATAAGACTGGAAATCTGCTTTTATACTTCTATCAACTGAGACATTTGTAAATCGATCTGAATCCTTTCAAACTAATACCAAATAACGAATGACTATTAACAGGTTATTAGCTGGTAATTAGGTCAGCACCTTCGGCTGGACCTATGTACAAAGCGCTGTGGCTTCCCAGGTTGCCGTTATTTTATCCGGCACTGTCTTCCTCGATTAGATTGAACAGTCCGTTATTAAAAGATGCACGGGCATCCGAGAAGCCACTAACAGAAACCTAATATTTCATGCCGCAGATTCAAGGGGGGGGTAAACTATGTATCCTGCGGATAAATAGACAGTATTTTGTCTGATTTTATGAATTGTTTCACCCCATTCTTATAAAAATATATCCCATTCTTTTGAAATATATAAATCAACATCAAGCAAATCTGAGGGAGAACGACCCATGCGAACAAAAGAGGAATTAAAGCAGGCAATTTGTGAAGCTGTCGATCGGCGAGGGGCGGAAATTGAAAAAATCGGGGATCAGATCATGGCGAATCCGGAGTTGGGATTTAAAGAGTTCAAGACGGCCAAATTGGTCGCCGACACCATGCGATCTTGCGCCATTGCCCACGAGACGGGACTGGCCCTAACCGGTGTCAAAGGCGTCATCAAATGCAAGCATCCCGGTCCGACCATAGCACTCCTGGGAGAACTGGATTCTTTGCGGGTGGCAGATCATAACCAGGCGGATTCGGAGACCGGCGCCGCCCATGCCTGCGGCCACAATGCCCAAATTGCCGGTTTGATGGGGGCCATGATGGCGCTGGTCGATACCGGGGCCATGGCCGAACTTTGCGGCGACATCGTTATTTTTGCCGTCCCGGCCGAGGAATACGTGGAAGTCGAATATCGCCTGGGCCTGAAGCGAGCCGGAAAGCTGAGCTATTTAGGGGGCAAACCGGAGCTAATTCAAAAGGGCCATTTCGATGATGTCGATCTGGCGGCCATGATCCATACCCACGGTTCTCCGAATCTGAAAAAAGCGGCGATTATGGAATCATGTAACGGCTGTATCGTCAAACTCATCCGTTACCGGGGCCTGGCCGCCCATGCCGGCAGTGCGCCCCACAAGGGCATCAACGCCTTGAATGCCGCTCACGTTGCCCTGGCGGCCATTAATGCCCAACACGAGACGTTTAAAGATGACGATGCGATCCGCGTCCATCCCATCATCACCCGGGGCGGGGATCTGGTCAACGTGGTACCGGCCGATGTTCAGCTGGAAACCTTCGTGCGCGGCAAAACCAATGAAGTCATCATGGAAGCCAACATCAAGGTGGACCGCGCCCTCAGAGCGGGGGCCCTGGCCATTGGCGCCCGGCTAGACATCGAGACGCTGCCCGGATACATGCCGCTGCGGGACGACCGCAATATGCAATCGGTTTTCAAGCAAAATGCCCGCCTGCTGTTCGGCAAAAACGAATGCACTGAAGCGGGCCATCGCACCGGCTCCACGGACATGGGTGATATCAGCCATATCATGCCGGCCGTGCACCCCTCCATGGCCGGTGCATCCGGCATTTCCCACGGCAGCGATTTTATGATCGCCGACAAATCCATGGCGTATCTGGCGCCGGCCAAAGTCCTGGCGTCGATGGCAGTGGATTTGCTCTACGGCAATGCCGAGAAGGCCAAGGAAATCATGGCCCAACATAAGCCCATGATGAGCAAGGAGGAATACCTGGCGTATCAAAACCGGGTTTTTCAAAAAGAAATTTACGACGGAGAGACCGGGACCACCAAATTGACGGACGTTTAGCAACCGGCCCGTGATACCGTCAGTTTAGTCCCCGGAGCGGCTGCCCTTTACATGCTTGGCTGCCGTTCCTATTATAGTCATATGGATGGTCCGCTCAGCCGGGCCGGGACGCTCCATCGGAGGTCCGGCAGGCGGATACCCGCATAACTTCGACGCGTCCCCCTACCCTCAGCAACCCGTCCAAAACCTCGACTTTCACAGGTCAGAGGTAATTTCCTACCGGAGGTAACCAAATGTTCTCTCAAACCTATTCAATCAAAAAGGGACTGATCGCAGCATCGCTGCTGCTGATCCTGTTTCCCGTTCAGTCATTCGCCGCGAGTATGAACCAACACGATTCACGCGCCCTCGAAGCCGATCCCCGATTGGCCCCGGGTCAGCTGGCACCGGTGCTGGAGGGTCTCGGCGACCATCATCACCCAATTACCACCAATTCTGAGCGGGCCCAGCTGTTCTTTGATCAGGGGCTCAAGCTCACTTATGGTTTCAATCACCAGGAGGCGTTGCGCAGTTTTAAAGAGGCCGCCCGGCTCGATCCGGACTGCGCCATGGCCTACTGGGGCTGGGCCCTGGTATTGGGCCCCAACTTGAACCTGCCCATGTCCGACGAAGCGGCCCTTCAGGCATACGATGCAATTCAAATGGCGGTGGCCCGCAAAAATAAGGTCAGCCGCCGGGAGCAGGGCTATATCGATGCCCTCGCCCAGCGCTATGCCGCCGACCCACCGGCCGATCGATCGCGGCTGGATGCCGCCTACGCCGAAGCCATGGGCGCATTGCATGCCAGGTACCCCGCTGATCTCGATGCCGCCACGCTCTATGCCGCGGCGCTGATGAACTTGTCTCCCTGGAATTACTGGACCCTGGACGGTCGCCCCCTGGCCAATACCCCCGCAATTCTCAAAACACTGGAGACCGTCATCGCGCATGATCCGCGCCACGAAGGGGCCCTGCATTACTACATTCACGCCGTGGAACCGGTGGATGCCGACCGTGGCGTCGCCGCTGCCGATGCCTTGCGGAAGCTGGCGCCCGGCGCCGGCCATCTGGTGCACATGCCCAGCCATATCTACATGCAGGTCGGCCGCTATGCCGAGTCCTACGCGCTGAATGCCCAAGCCGCCAAGGCCGATGAACACTACATCATTCAGTGTCGCGCCCAGGGAATCTATCCATTGAACTACTATCCCCACAATGTTCACTTTCAGGCCTGGGCGGCCTTTATGTCGGGCAGCAGCCGGGCCGCCATCGAGACTGCCCGCAAGGTAGCGTCCAGAGTACCCGGCGATCTCCGTGGCAACGACTGGGCTCTGTACCAGACATTTTTAAGCATGCCCCTGTATGCCTGTGTCCGTTTCGGAAAGTGGGAAGACATTCTGGCTGAACCTAAACCACCGGCTGGACTGCATCTATGGACCGGCATCTGGCACTATGCCCGGGGGACGGCCTATACCCATACCGGCAAATTAAATGCTGCCCGGGAGGAATTGAAGGCAATCGATACAATCCTCACCAATCCTGGCGCCCTCGATGAGCCGATCGGCTTCGGCAACATTGGCGTATTGCTGACCATCGCCCGCGAAGTGCTTTCAGGGGAAATCGCAGCCGCCAATAAAGACTACACCATGGCCATTGCCCATCTGAGCAGGGCGACCCGACTGGAAGACAGCCTGACCTACAATAAACCGCCGGACTGGTACTATCCCGTGCGCCACACCCTGGGTGCGGTGCTGCTCGAAGCCGGCTACCCGAGAGAGGCCGAGGTAGTCTACTGGCAGGATTTACGACGCTATCGGGACAACGGCTACTCCCTGTATGGCCTGTGGCAAAGTTTAAAAGCCCAGGGACGCCAGTCGGAAGCCGGACAGACCGAAGCAAAATTCCGACAAGTCTGGGCCAAAGCCGATTTCACACTGTCTTCTTCGCGGTTCTAGTGCCGCGTCTCATTAGCTTTGTTCCCTTTATTGGCAATATGAAATGCCGCATTATTTGAAATATTTGACCCAATTTGGCGTCACGGTAAATTCGGATTTGGGTCATGATTTATTCGTCTCGGACACAGGACATATTTCCAAAATCCTTGGCGGAACTGTTGAGGCAACGCACTAGGGTGGATTGCGGCCGCCAACAGTCGTTGAAGGCATTAAATAAGGGTGGGCGGAGCCCACCCTACAATACATCGGCTGGAATCAATCACTGGTGAAGTCCTCCGACATAACGCCAGTTTCATACCTGTATGCTTAGGAGATAATAATGCAAACAAGTTTGACACTGCTTTAGGGCCTGTGCTATTTCATCCCTACCATCAAATCGGCACGATTCAGGGCAAAGCTACCCCCACGCCTTTATAATATCGAAAAGATATCAAGACCCGGCCGAAACAGCCATAAGGACATTATATGAAATACAGAAAATACAATGATGCGAATATTTACGATAATCTTAGAGGGCCCCGGTTTCACTACAGCGACCTGTCAGATGTCCAACGGGCCGACAACTGCGTCGAATGCTTTGAATGCGAGGAAAAGTGTCCCCAGGGCATTCCGGTAGTAGAACACCTCAAAAAGGCCCATGCCTTGCTTGGGGAGGAACATTAAACAATGTTAGATTTTAGATTGCGGATTTTGGATTTTGGATTTGAGGTATTCTGCCTGTTTAACTTATGACTCGGGCGAAGCGGCATGATCAATTAATCAGTTCACAATCTTCAATTTTCAATTCTCCGCCGCCGGAGGGCGGCAGATTTGATCAAAAATAGAAACTTTCAAACTACGGACAAAGCAGGAATCGATTCTCATCTCTAAAAGAAAATTGGACAGGATCAACAGGATTACCGGGATAGAACGACCTTCGGCCGAAAGGGCGGCTCGCTGAAGGCGAAAACGATCCTGTCAATCTTATAAATCCTGTCTAAAAAAGGAGTCAATCAATGGATTACCGATTTCACCATCTGCATTTGATCTGCAAGGACCTGGAAAAAATGATCGATTTTTTTTCTGAAACTTTAGGGGCCACGCTGCTTGGTAGGCGAAAATTCGGCACGGCCGACGGCGCCTCCCTCGATCTTCAGGGCACCACCGTTAATTTGCGCGCAGCCCGGGAAGATGAAAATATGGCCGGCGATGCATCCAGCACCACCTTCGGCTATGATCACATCGGCCTGCAGGTCCCGGATGTCGATGCCGCCTTCGAAGAATTAAAAAAAGGCTTTTCCTTTTTCATGGAGCCCAAAGATATTCCCAATTTAAGAATCGCCTTTTTCAAAGGTCCGGAGGATATCACCATCGAACTGGTGCAGGAGCTGATATAGCAATTGCTAAACGCAATAATGCGAACAGCCTGACTGCCTTCGTGAAATTGCTGCTGAATAAATGCACCGGCCGGCGCGGATTGGAATTGTTCCGGCAGTATCCGGCCAACCGTTTGGGCTCTTTCGGACTAGCATATCGTTGCTGGTCGCCGGAAGGGGTGCTTACCAACAAGACCTAACCTGGCAGCTTGTAGTCCTTGCCCGCAAACTGGATGTTGGCCGCATCCTGACATCGCGGCGGTGAAACCGCGTGCACGCCTTCACATTCAGGACATCTGCCGACAAATGTAATCAGGGTAAACTCAGCGCCGCATCCCTGGCAAACCGTATCCAAACCGCCATTGGGAATGAGCTGATCTTTAACTGCGCCGCCATGGGCACCGTATACAAATTCAACAAGTTCTCTGCCTTCCGCGAAAGGCCCGGCTCCATCACCGCATCCCACACAATCACCCATCGTATTTACTCCTATCTGATGTTTTTTTTATCTGCAAAAGTGGATCCATGATCTCTAATTTCCTGAATTCCTTAATTCAGTATTCATTTTACGACTGTCAAAAGCATCTTAAAACGCACCACGCCGGTTACGGAATGCGGAACATTGGCCGGCATCACCACCACCTGGCCGGCCTGTACGGTCATCTCTTTGCCATCGATATTAACAACCGCCTCACCGTCTAAGACCTGCAACATCGCATCACCCGGGGCGGTATGGGTGCTGACGCCTTCGCCTTTATCAAAGGCAAATAGCGAAATGCTGAGGGAGGAATTTTGGGCAAATGTCCGGCTGACAACTCGACCGGCCTCATAGTCAACCAACTCGGTCAGATTATGAACGTCTGAAAAGGCAATGTTTTTGATAAATACCGGGTTATCCATTAATTCTCCTGTCGGTCGGCCCCAGCCGGCTTCTGCCAGCCAATTCTCAATTTGATTTTTAGAGGGCGCTGTGCCCGTGCTCATCACCGTGCCGTTGATAATCAGTGCAGGGGTTCCCTTGACCTTATACTGGGCAATTTGTTCGGAATCTCGAACATGTTCGACCTCGGCGGCCAGGCCCATATCGGTCAATGCTTCCATGACTTCATTTTCTAAACTGTTGCAAACAACACAGCCCGCGCCCAGAATTTTAATCACCAATTCCGAACGATTTTCATCTTCGACGGCTTGGCCGACGAATTTTTTAAACTCCCGGAAAAATGCGCGCCCGTACTTTTCCTGCGCCTTCTCCGGAATGTAATTTACTTTTGACAGCTGTTTTAACAATAAATCGGCCACCGCCTCATCCGGCTGTCCCGTATATTCCCCGGCCATATTTTCAAGGGCTCTTTGAAGGCCCACAATGCCAAATGTGTGTTTACCGATTTTTATTTGGCTGACATCAGTATCTGTCATGGCTTTGTTTAGGACATTGCTTAATTTAATCCACAGATTACGCAGATTACGCAGGTTATCATGAATGTGAGGTGGAATCTTCGTTTCAGATCAATTACCCAACTGGAACAACGAAGCCAATCAACGATGTCTGGAAGATGCGATTGGCCCATTGGCATGTCAAGCAGATCTCACGCCCCGTATATTTCAACAACAAACTTTGCTATCTAAAACTAATCAACCAATCAACTATATTCGAATCAACGGGTTTTTCGTGTGCAACCATTGAATACAATCCCGCAGGTCAGCCAGAAAGCTGCCCGGATAGCCTCTGGAATATTGTATTAAGCCTTTTTTCTTGTCTCTGGCGGGCCGATAGAGAAAGGGTTCGATCATTTCAAAAGGAAGCATATCAGCTTCTGCTTGATGCGCCAATTTCAGCCACTCGTGGCAGGGGGCGATGATTTTTATTTTTTTTATCAGCCCCAATGCAAAATCATACTTGACGGATACTGTTTTTTTCCTGGTATTGTATATAACGATAGGCGGGTTATTGAGCTTTTTATAATTTTCTTTGGATTGAGATAAAATTATCCCGCAATGATCCTTGGTCATACATTCCTCTTTGCCGTTGCGTGGGATTGATTTGTGCGATCATGCTAGCAGGTGGAAACTTAAAATTGATATTTTGAGAACCGTTTTCTTGATAACCTATTCTATTCTAAGGGGATCGATGAAAACATATGGGCGGGCCAAAGGATCAACCAGTGCAGGGCGGATTATTGATTACATAACGCATTTTGTCGAAAGGCATAGTCTCACCTTTTTATCGAGAATAGCAATGGCTTTGGAAAAATTCTCGTCACTTATTTTGGGCGGCATGGATTCCACTTTTACCAATCCCCGTTTTTCAGCCTCACTAATCGTGAATTTGCGCTGCTTCTTTAATTTGCCGTATAAAATTATGATTTTCTTTAATTCAATTTCATCATCATTGATGTACACATATGGATTGGTCGAATCCATGAGCACCTCTTTCAAATTAAATTAAACGTTGGCAACACAATATTCGAGTGGTGATCAGGCATGTGCTCGTGTACGATTATCAGCCAAGATCATAGATGTCAAGAGATTCGGTCGGAAATTTATGGCTGGCTAGCTCTTGCGAAGCAGGTTGTATAATGTCGCGGGGGTCAGGAACGTAAATTCATTATCACCAAAAGTGACGATATCCCGGTCGTTTAGTTTTTCAGGATCTTGATTTATCCTCCGTCCACTGATCTTGGTGCCATTGGTCGATCCGCAATCCTGTAAATAAAACTCTCCTTTGGAGATGGTAATCTTGGCATGTAATTTAGAAATAGCCAAATCTTTCATATTCATATCACAGTCTTTCGTACGACCGATCGTAATGCAGTTGTCAGGGGAATCAGATTCGGTCCTTTTAACCAAGGGATAAATGGCGTAGGGCAAGCTTGAACCGGGACCGGATTTTTTAGAAATTTGATTATCGACATTGATAATGAAGGTTTTGCCGACGGTGTCGGCGCCCATGTCGCCGCCTTGATTCTCTTCAGGCTGTTCCGCGGAAGTCAAGCATTCTTCGCTTAGGGCAGATCCCATCAAAACCGGATTCTTGACAAAAATGATAAAATCGTCTTTGCCGGACTCTTTGAAGAACCATTTCAAGGATGCCAGCGTTATCCTGCCAGAAGGCCCCAGCATACTGGAAAGCGCGCCTTGGGTTGGTGAGGCCTGGTCCGCGGATCGACCTGATAGACCCGGTGCGCCCTTTATACGCTCTTTAACACGGCTAAATAGGGAAGTCGCCATTGTCGATTACCTTCTCTTTTTTAATGATATATTGATATATTATAGTGCGCATAGTGGAAAAAACCAGCTTTTTATTTTGGATATTTACTATATCGACTACAAACCCACAAAACTTTAATTTAATGGAATCAAAATTCGAAATTTCAACGAAGTTCATGATGTACAGGGGCCAAATCAAGGGGCTGGTATCGGTTTTGGCCAAACCAAGTCCAACCGCAGCCGGATGGCGGCAATGCGGGCATAAATGCTTCGGCTCACTTGCATTTTCAGCCGGATATGTTTATATTTGTAGCTCATGAATGAACACAACGAAAAAATACCCGACCCCAAAGAGCTGGAAAAGGAAATCGGCGAATTCCTGGCCAAGAAATTTGGTGAAAACGTAAAGGTCGTGTCACCAACGGCTATGCCCCAGGAGGCCATGTTGGACAAATCCAAGGATTCCGGCGAATCCAAGCCGAATATAGATTTCGATCTCAAGCCGGAAGAGTTGATCAGCTATCTGGATCAATATGTTGTCAAGCAGGACAGTGCCAAAGCAATCCTGGCCACCAAAGTCTGCACCCACTTCAACCGGATCAAACGCGCCATCGAGTCGGAGGACGCCACGGCTGCCATGGTCGGCCGCATCAAAAACAACGTGCTGATGATCGGTCCAACCGGTGTCGGAAAGACGTATATAATCAAATTAATTGCAAATAAATTAGGTGTGCCTTTTGTCAAAGGTGATGCGACCAAGTTTAGCGAAACCGGCTATGTCGGCGGGGACGTGGAAGACCTTGTGCGTGACCTGGTCAGGGAGGCCGACGATGATATTGAGCTGGCACAGTATGGAATTATTTATATCGATGAAATCGATAAAATCGCATCGAGCCGCAATATGATCGGAGCCGACGTGTCGCGCACCGGGGTTCAGCGGGCCCTGCTTAAACCGATGGAAGAAACCGATGTCGATCTGAAAGTGCCCCATGATCCCATTTCGATGATTCAGGAAATCGACCGATTCCGCAAAACCGGCAAACGGGACAAGCGCACGGTCAACACCGCCAACATCCTGTTTATCATGAGCGGGGCCTTTACCGACCTGGTACCGATCATACAAAAACGCCTTTCAAAACAGGATATTGGATTTGGCGCCCGCATTCGCAAATCAACCGAAGAGATGGATGTCTTAAAAAATATCCGGTCGGAAGATCTAACTCAATTTGGCTTTGAATCGGAGTTTGTGGGACGCCTGCCGGTTAGAGCGGTATTCGAGCATTTGACCGAAGATGATCTGTATCAGATTCTGAAAAATCCCAACAATCCGATCATTTTAGGCAAAAAACTCGATTTTGCGGCATACGGCATCGATGTCAAGTTCGAAGACCGGCTTCTGCGCAATATGGCCAAACATGCATTTGCAGAAAATACGGGCGCCAGGGGACTGGTGAGTGCCGTTGAAACAGCCCTGCTCGATTTTGAAAGAAGGCTGCCGTCAACCGGTATTCGGCAATTTCCCGCAACAGCCGCCGTCATCGAAAATCCGGATGAATCCATCGCCTCGCTGGCCGATGCCTCCCGGGCGCAAAATACGAATGAAATATTTGCGCAGTTGATAAATCAGGAAACTGAAATTATTAGAGACTATTTAAAGGAAAATAAAAACAGCCTGGCGGAAAAATATAGCCTGACCCTGACATCTTCCCGCATGGATCTGGTGGCGTCCTGCTATGCCAGGAACACGCTGGATATCGGCAACATCATTACCAAAATAAAATCTTTCTACGATGAAATCAAAAAGATTGAACTGTACTTTTTCAAAAACCATGATATTAATATCGTCTTCGAAGAGGATGCCATCGATTTCATTATCGAACAGCTGATCGAGGCGTCCTTGGAGTTAAAACTGGTTTATCAGAAAATAGACCAGGATTTTCAGCACGGCCTGAAATTAGCCCGTGAGAAAATCAACCGCAACCGGTTTTTTATAACCCGTGCCGCCCTGCTGGATCCGGAAGCGTATGTCGCCAATTTGATCAAGGATATCGTCAAATCGCCGTCCGATCCGGCTATCTCGTGATGGAACCGAATTTATGATTGGAATATCAAAACTTTATTGTGGTACAGTCGAGCCTTCCGATGCCCTGCGCTATGGCCGCGACTCGTCAAAACTTCCCTCCCATTTACTGCAATTTTCCAAAGACAAACGCCCCGTGGTGGTCTGGAACGTAACCCGGCGCTGCAATTTGAAATGTGTTCACTGCTATGCCCACGCCAAAAACATTTCATTTGACAATGAGTTGAGTACGGAACAGGGGAAAGCATTAATTGAGGATCTGGCCGAATTCGGATCACCGGTAATGCTGTTTTCCGGGGGCGAACCCCTGGTCCGCAAAGATCTGCCCCAGCTGGCCGCCTATGCGGTGGAAAAGGGCATGCGCGCGGTTATCTCCACCAACGGAACCCTGATTTCGCCGACCATGGCCCGCACCTTGAAGGAGATCGGTTTGTCCTATGTCGGTATCAGCCTGGACGGCATGGAGGAAATAAATGATCGCTTCAGGGGCGTCAACGGTGCATTTAAATCCGCCCTGGAAGGGATCAAAAACAGCCAGGATGCAGGGATCAAAGTCGGTTTGAGATTTACCGTCAACAAATTCAATGTTGACGAAATTCCGAAAATATTTCAACTGCTTGAAGAAATGGATATCCCCCGCGTGTGTTTCTACCACCTGGTATATGCCGGACGTGGGTCCGAATTGGTCAAGGAAGATCTAAGCCATGAGGCGACCCGCAAGGCCGTGGATCTCATAATTGATGAAACCAAGCGCTTATTCGACAAGGGCAAACCCAAAGAAGTTCTGACGGTGGACAACCACGCTGACGGTCCCTATGTGTATTTGAGGATGCTGAAAGAAGACCCCGAGCGTGCCAAGGAAGTATTGGAATTGCTGCAGTGGAATGAAGGCAACAATTCCGGTCGGGGAATCGGTTGTATCAGCTGGGATGGTGAAGTTCACGCCGACCAATTCTGGCGGCATCACAGTTTCGGCAATGTCACCCAACGGCCTTTCTCGGAAATTTGGATGGATACGACCGAAGAGTTGATGGGTAAGCTGAAAGAAAAGAAAAAGCATGTCAAAGGGCGCTGCGCCAGCTGCAGTTGGCTGGACGTGTGCGGCGGCAATTTCAGGGTGCGCGCCGAGGCGGTTTCCGGCGATGTCTGGGCACCTGACCCGGCCTGTTATTTAACGGATGAAGAAATTGCCCTGGCGCATGATGCCAATCATTGCGACTAAATTTGTTATTTGATATTTTCAATTTCCACCCATACGAATTTGGATTTCTGAGCACCGATAATCTTATTTTGTCCATTATATCTAACTTTAAAGGGACAACTATATGTTATTTCCAGACTATCGACCCAGACGACTTCGGCAAAGCGCGGGCCTGCGGAACATGATCCGCGAAACCCAATTGACGGTCAACGATCTGATTCTGCCCCTGTTCGTGATCGACGGCCAAAATGTCCAGAACCCCATACCGTCCATGCCCGGCCACTGCCAGTTATCAATCGACAATTTTATCAAAACCGCCCAAGAAGCGCATGATTTAGGAGTTCCGGCGATAGTCCTATTCGGTATACCCGAAAAAAAAGATGCCCTGGGCACCAGCGCCTACGCGGATAACGGCATCGTCCAAAAGGCCGTCCAGGCGGTCAAGGAAAAAATACCCGAACTGGTGGTCATCACCGATGTTTGCCTGTGTCAGTATACGGATCACGGGCACTGCGGGATCGTCGAGGGCAATACCATCGACAATGACGCATCCCTCGATTTGTTGGCCCGCACGGCCCTGTCCCATGCCAAGGCCGGCGCCGATATGGTAGCGCCCTCCGACATGATGGACGGTCGCGTGGCCGAAATCCGCGGCGCCTTAGATGACAGCAGCTTCAACCAGGTTGCCATCATGGCCTATTCAGCCAAATATTGCTCTGCCTACTACGGACCGTTTCGCAGTGCTGCTGATTCAGCACCCAAATTCGGCGATCGCCGAACCTATCAAATGGATCCGGCCAATTCCCTGGAGGCCATCCGCGAGGTAACGATGGACATCGAGGAGGGCGCGGATATCATCATGGTAAAACCTGCTCTGACCTACCTGGATATCATCTGCCGGGTGCGGGAGGAAATTGATCTACCGGTGGCGGCCTATAATGTCAGCGGTGAATTTTCCATGATCAAAGCTGCCGAAAAAATGGGCTGGATCGATGGAACCCGGGTGATGATGGAAACCCTCACGGCCATCAAGCGCGCCGGAGCGGACCTCATTCTGACTTACTTCGCCATCGATGCCGCCAAGGAATTGCGCACCCAATCCGGCGAAGCCGGAAATGAAGATTGATCCGCCGAAGGCGAAATGGTTTCGCTCGCGCAGCGCAGGCGCTTGCGCCGCGTGTCGCTCCGTCATATTCAATTAAATCGACCGCGTTATTTTAAAATATTCCATCTGGACAGGACGAATATCCTCTGCAAACATGATATGATTTCAGTTAATAAACACTAAATAGCCAAATACCAATTAAAATATCCATACTAGTAAACAATATGAAACACCAACACCCGAATTCAGAAACCACCCCCACGCATTCCCATCAAAAAGCCAGCCCCACCACCCTGCGCCTCGTCGCATGGGAGACGACGCGCAACTGCAACCTGGCCTGCGTCCATTGCCGAGCATCGGCCACCACCGGTCCTCACAGCGGCGAATTGGATACGGCCGAAGCTTTTACGCTGCTGGATCAGATCGCAGAAGTTGCCAAACCGATCATCATTCTGACCGGCGGAGAGCCGCTGCTGCGCGATGATATATTTGACATTGCAGCCTACGGCAATGAAAAGGGCTTGAGAATGGTAATGGCGCCGAACGGCACATTGATCACCGAGTCCGTGGCCGAGCGTTTGAAAGCGTCGGGAATCAAACGCATCAGCATCAGCCTGGACGGCGCGACTGCCGGGAGCCATGACAAGTTTAGAAAAGTTGAAGGTGCCTTCGACGGTGCCATCAAAGGGATGGAAATTGCTAAGAAAGTCGGGTTGGACTTTCAGGTAAACACCACGATTACTAAAACGAACCTGGACCAGATTCCCAAAATTCAGCAATTGGCCGTCAAAATGGGGGCTGTGGCCCATCATATATTTTTGCTGGTTCCCACCGGCCGCGGCAAATACATCGTCGACACGGAAATAAATGCAGCCGAGTATGAAGAAACCCTGAATTGGTTCTATGACCAGCGGGACAAAACCCCTCTGGAGCTTAAAGCCACCTGTGCGCCTCACTACTACCGGATCCTGCGGCAGCGGGCCAAAGAGGAGGGCAAGTCGGTCACATTTCAATCCCATGGATTGGACGCCGTTACCCGGGGCTGCCTGGGAGGCATCGGCTTTTGTTTCGTCTCCCATCGCGGTGATGTGCAGCCCTGCGGATTTTTAGCTGCCGATTGCGGCAATGTCCGGCAACGCTCATTTGCCGATATCTGGAATAATTCCAAGGTGCTGACCGATCTGCGCAATTATGAAAAATTACAGGGCAAATGCAATCCCTGCGAGTACAAACGGGTGTGTGGCGGCTGCCGGGCCCGGGCCTTCGAAGCCACCGGTGACTATCTCGCGGAAGAACCCCTCTGCAATTACGTGCGGGAAAAAAATGAAAATTGAAGATTGACTAATGAATAATTATGGATTTTAATCGATCTAATTGTTTATGTTAATTTTTGCTATCTTGCTGCCATATATGCTTAATATCCCATCAACCCGATAGAAGCTTTATTTTAACCGGCTACTGCCGAATCTGATCGCTTGATTACAAAACCATCACCACCCAAAATTATTGGATCGCAAGTATTTCTTAATTATACATTTGTCATTATTCAATTGTCATTTAATAGGGGGGTTTTGTCATGAAAATCCATTCCCTGATGGTACCCGATCCGATTACGATAACGGACAATGCCTCGATCGGTGAGGCAATCGAATTGATGAAAGTCAATTCTATTCGACATCTTCCGGTAGTCTCCCGGGGCAGCAGGCTCGAAGGCTTCCTGACCCTGGCCGATCTGAAGCAGGGCCTAATACCATCGATGCTGGGTGACCTGACGCTGCAGGATCTAATGATAAAGGATCCGATCACGGTGAGCCCTGACGATGATATCGAATTTGCGGCCCAACTGATCTACAAAAACAAGATCGGCGGCATGCCGGTGGTCAAAGGTGATCGGTTGGCGGGAATCATCACGGCCACCGATATTTTGAGAACGTTTATCGATATGATGGGTATTCTCTCCTCCACCTCTCGTATCGATGTTGTCATCTCTGATCAATCGGGCAGTTTAAAAACGGTTCTGCAAATTATCAATGACAAGGGCGGCGACATTATTAATGTTGGGATGACATCGCATCAAAGCGGCAAACGCATTTACTATTTCAGACTGGCGGCCTGCAAGACGGCCGACATCCGGCAGGCGCTGGAGCAACAGGGCTATGAAGTATTGGAGGCGATGGATTAGGAGGGTTGGGGCGGTTCAAGGTTCAGAGGTTCAAGGTTCAAAGGTTCGAGGTATAAAAGTTGGAACTCAAGCAGATTCGAAGTTAATTGTCAGACTCGACCTGATATGCGACAATGCGCCGCCTAATAATAGAAAGTTCACCAGCAGAATAAAGCTTAATCCTTCCTTTTTCCGGTAACCCGGAACGTTGAACGCTGAACCCGGAACCTCCTTGTTTTTTTCCCCAACCAGATCAGAAAATACAATACGATGGCCCATAGAAAACTGTTGACCGCCATGGGAATATAGATCCAGTTACCCGGAAACACGTGCCTTGGATACAGGGCCTGGGATATGACGGGAAAATGTATAATCCGGGTGGCCTCTACGAGTATGCGAGCACCGGCGGTCGGCTCGGCCGGTACCGGATTGGCAGAGGACAAAACTGACATGGAGGTAGCCACGATCAATAAACTCAACCCGAAATGAGCAAATGCAATTAATATTATTAAGGCCAATTTCTTCATCATTTTAGAAGATAAGGATAAAGTTTATAAATTTAAATATAGTTCCTTCAATTCCTAAATCCCTGAATTCCTCAATCCGCATCCACCATCGCTTTTATTGTAAAATCCCGGCCATCTGTGGCAAGACGGATTGCGCCGCTGATATCCGTGCGCCAGATGGAGCAGCCTTGATTTTCATATCGCTTCAATGACTCACGGTGCGGAAAATTAAACCGGTTGTTGCGGCCTGACGATACAATCACCACCTGGGGTCCCACGGCCTTTAAGAAGGCCTGACTGCTCGACGTGGAACTTCCGTGATGGGGTGCGATTAAAACCGTGCTGGCTATCTCGTCGCCGGCGATGTGCACCAGTTCTTTTTCTGCTTCAGCCATGATATCGCCGGGGAATAAAATCGAGATTGATTTGTAGGTCGCTTTTACAACCAGCGAATTATTATTGGTGTTGCGCCATTTCTGTTTTTTTCCCAATACCATAAAATTCGACGGCGGGTACAATAAATTCAGTTCAACACCGCCGATATCATGCCGGCGCGACATATTCTCAAAATTCGGCAGATCGATATTTTCGTGCGCGATCACTTTCATCAGGTTAGTGTATCCGAGGGTATCGCGCGTTTCATTGTTGGTCCAGAGGTTTTTGACATTGAAAAACCGGGCGATATAGATCAGCCCATTCAAGTGGTCGGCGTTCGGGTGTGAAAGTATCAGTGTATCGACGGTTCGTATTTTTTTTCGCCACAACAATGGGGCGATTATTCGCTGCCCGACATCAAAAACAGCATTATCGGCAAACCCGCCGCCGTCGATCAGGATCGTATAGCCGCCGGGAAATTCCATAAGGGATGCCGAGCCGAGCCCGACATCGATAACCGTGACTCTCAAATCCCGGTGCCAGAAGCGCTGATATAGCCAGTAGCCTGTATCCAGCGACAAGGTCAGCAAAACCAGGATGAAAACCAATTTTACCGGTTTTCCGGTTCCAGTTGCATTTTCCCGCATACTGGTCATGACAGCGACAAACCAATGCCGGACCTTCTGCCCAGTTTGCCTCTGATCGCTATCATGGGTCTTTAAATTCCGGTCTGCAGCACCGCCGGCAGGTTGAATTTCCATGTCTGTCTTTCGCCCCGGATCACCCGAATTTAGCAGGGCCCAGCCTAGGCAATAGTAACAAACAATTTCGAGTATACTAGGCGTGAAGGTCTGTATCGCTGCAAAAGGTAAATCGGCAAAAACGTTTACAATCGCAAGGGCCAAGGCAAGAATCGTCAGGCCGGCGTCGATGCAGGCTAACGCCAAAGTAATGCTCAGCGGCAGAATGCATAGGGCCAGCAACCCCAAGGGGACGGCGATAAATCCGATCAGCGGAACGACAAGGAAATTAGCCGCCAGCCCGACCAGGGATATCTGGTTAAAATAATAGGTCACCAGCGGTAGACTACCGCAAATCGCAAAAAGGGATACCAGGAAAAATGAGATCAACTTTCCCTTGTATCGCGACAGCCGGCTTTCTTGCGGTAGGATTTTGGGCCTGACAGACCTGTTTTGCACCGACGATAGGCCGTATATAATGGCAAAAACAGCGCTGAATGAGAGCTGAAATGAAATGGAAAACAGTGACGGCGGATCCATCACGAGAATTATCAGGGCCGCCAGCGACAGGGTGTTGATTGGATCCTGCTCGCTTTCGAATAAAAACGTCAACAAAAAAATGGCAACCATGATAACCGCCCGCTGGGTAGACGGTGAGAATCCGGCGATTATCCCATAAACAAGCACAGGCAAAAGGGATAAAAGGGCAGCGGTTTTGCGGGTTTTGGCTCCCCAAAGCAGCGGCCGAAATCGTGCCGCCAAGGCCTGGAAAAGGACAAAGGCGACCGTCGCAACGATACCGATATGCAGTCCTGATATGGCCAGTAAATGCCCGACCCCGGCCCGGTTGAAGGCTTGCCGCATCTGCGGCGTAAGTTGGTTTCGATCGCCCGTAATAAGCGCTTTAAACACCGCCCCGGCAGCCGCGCCTTCGCCGGATTTGTCGATCAAATGGGCAAAGGCTTGGCGCGCCCGATGGGAAAACCCGAAAAAATCCGGTGAGTGACGCCGTTTCGTGACTGACAGTCGGTCACCCCTCACATAAGCTGAGGCCCATATGCCCTGAAAGGCCATATATCGCCGGTAATCAAACCCACCGGGATTGTTAAAATTGTTTAGCAGACGAATACGGCTATTTAGCCGAAGCTCATCGCCAACGGCCAGGGGCGGCAAGTTTCCCACGGCGGTGACGCGCAGTTTCCCGCTGACGGCGTGGATTTGCTGATCAGCCGTCAGGGTAAAGACCTGCAAAGTAAGACGGGTCCGATTGCTGATGCGCTGGGGTGGACTGTCAATTTTTCCCGTTATATCCCAGCGCTGGGCACCGGCGTGGTGAATGAGATGGTTGGCGGGAAATCCGGGTTCAATCCAAGGTGTAATCGACAGGTAGCCCAGGGCGATAAATAGCAAAATCGGAAATACGGCCCCGCCCTGCCGCCGATGGATTTGTCGCCCGACCCCGATGGCAGAAAACAGGGCAAGGCCCCCGATGCCGAATTCAAATCCCCGATATTCGGCGCCCAGCAAAATTCCGCCGATCAGAGCAAGCAGCAGCGGAATCGCCGGGCGAAAATAAATGGCGGAAGTCATGGCGTAGGTTCAGATGCTCCACTATCGGACGGTAGGGTATTGAATGATGATAAATACGCTCCAGTATTGGAATAATGAACTAAAATGAGCTAAATTTTAAAATGACTAAAATTTAGGAGTCGCTTCACTCCATCTTTTTTAAAAAGACAGAATACCGCCATTTTAGTCATTTTAGTCATTTTACAATTTTTAAGTGCTACAATTTCAACTAAGATCGGGAAAATTGCTAATCAGACGCTATTCCAGCAACTACTTCACACGCCGTATATCGGCCCCCAAGCCGGCAAATTTTTTTTCGATCGACTCATAGCCGCGATCCAGGTGATAAACCCGGTTGATCTCAGTGGTGCCATCAGCCACCAGACCCGCAAGGATCAGGGACGCACTGGCCCTCAGATCGGTAGCCATCACCGGGGCACCCGAGAGTTTGGGCACGCCTTTGACAATGGCGATATTCCCGTCCACCTTTATATCGGCTCCCATCCGGATCAACTCGCTGACGTGGATATACCGGTTTTCAAAAATGGTTTCGGATATCATGCTTGAACTGTCCGCAATACTCATCAGCACCATAAATTGGGCCTGCATATCTGTTGGAAATCCCGGATAAGGCTGAGTCTTGACATCGGCGCTGGCGATATCACCCGTGGCCGATACCCGGATGGAATTGACCGTCGTATCGATTCGGGCTCCAGTGTGCCGCAGTATGTTTATGGTAGCACCGAGATGTTCCGGCTCACAGTCCAACAGGGTAATATTACCCCGGGTCAGGATGGCGCCCATCATAAATGTGCCGGTTTCTATGCGATCGGGAATAATGGTCGTTTCAACGGGACTGAGGGATGAAACACCGTTGATTGTGATGATTGACGTTCCCGCACCCTCGATATCCGCCCCCATTTTGATTAAGGTATCCGCCAGGGCCACGACTTCAGGTTCACGGGCCGCATTGCGCAGTACGGTTGTGCCCCGGGCGGTTACCGCCGCCATCATCAGGTTCTCGGTTCCGGTGACGGTGACGATGTCAAAATAGATATCCGCGCCCTTCAAACGCCCGGCGGAAGCTTCTACATAGCCGTGTTTCAGTTCAATGTGGGCGCCCAGCGCCGCCAGTCCTTTCAAGTGCAGGTTAATGGGGCGGGCACCGATGGCACAACCACCCGGCAACGACACCCGGGCTTTGCCAAGCCTGGCGATCAGGGGACCGAGAACCAGCACGGAGGCCCGCATTTTTCGCACCAGGTCATAAGCCGCTTCGTGTTCAATCAAACCGGCGCTATCAATTCGCACCGTATCACCACGGATTTCGACCCGGGCCCCAAGTTTGGACAACAGCATCGTGGTGCTGTGAATATCCATTAAATCGGGTACATTGGTATACGTATTGACACCTTCGGCCAGCAGTGAAGAAATCAAAATCGGCAATGCCGCATTTTTAGCACCACTGATGCGAACGTCCCCGCTGAGAGAGCGACCGCCTCTGACAATGATCTTGTCCATAAAAACACCGTTAGGAAATGAATAATGACTATTGACTAATGAATAATTAAGGAATGCTGCTTTTTTTATTCCTGATACTGCTATCTGCAATATTCAATAAAAAAGCGCTCCTCCCAATTGTCCGGGGACAAGCGCTTTTTGGCGATTACGATGCCGCGAATCTAATGATGGTGCTCGCCCCCGCCCTGGGTGGTATCATAAACCGCTTTGATAATGCAGTACGTCATCCCCATTCCCAGGATCGATAACGCGTACCACAGACCGCCCATAAATAGCATGTGCCCGGCATCCCAAATCCATTCGAAATGAAATGGAAACATTATTTCCCTCCGTTAATCGTTTTAAGGTTCAAGGTTCAACGTTCAAGGGTTAACTCGTATCAGAATCCTCAAGTCACCTCGGAACCCTGAACTTTCCAAACCCCTGATCGCCGGTCAAGCCTTGGCCGGTTCCGGCTCGCCATCGCCCGCCTCCGGCACCTCTTCCGGCACGCTTGCCGCTTCGACTGCCGGCGGTTCCTGATCCTCATCGCCGGCATCAGCATCAGCCGGCGGATCGATCGGGTTTAATTCCTGCTCCTGGGGAAAAACCGGCAGGTAGCGATAAGATATGGCGACCATGGTGATGCCCAGGGCCACCGGCAGCAGCGTGGTGGCAATTTCCTGCCAGCTTGGAAAGTAGGGCGCCCAGCCTTCAAAGGTCAGGACCGGGGCTGCCAGCACCTGCAAAACCATCACCCAGCGATTTAGACAGACTCCGACTACGGCCAGGACCACCGCCAGCCACAGGCCGGCCTGGTTCTTGCGGCCTTTGTCGGTTATCAGGATAGCGGCCGGAATGATGCCGCAGGCAATTTCCAGGATCAAAATCCATAACCCGTACGCCGATCCCGGATTGTTGGAGTAAAAATCCATAAACGTAAAGCCTTTGGACGGCGCCGTAACGGTTGCCCAGTAGATGGTATCTATAATTTTGGCGATAATATAGGTCGCGATCATCCAGCCGGAAATCTTGGCCAAGAGCTCGATGACATTGTCTTTAACCAATTTCTTGCGCGTGATGGTTTCAGTGATTTTGGTACATAAAATGGTGAAGCAGGGTCCGCAGGCCGCCGCCGACCAGGTGAACAGAAAGAAAGTCCAGGGCCAGACAAAAATTCCTTCCCGAAATCCAAATGGACGAGCATACATCACACCCGGAACGCCTCCCAACGATCCCTGGTGGAAGAATGACAGAAAAGCGCCGGTCGCGGCAAAAACGGCCATAATCTCGTGCATATTGTGACTGAGGTTATGAAAAAAAGGCACCTTGTCGATCTGCCGATTTTCAAGAATCAGCGGGATATACTCAATTGTGAGCACACCCAGGTAGCACGTTAGACAAAAGGCCACCTCGGTCAACATGGAGTGCACGTTGGCATGCCAGAAAATAAACCATCCCCTCAAAGGCTGGCCGACGTCGAATCCTAAAATCATCAAGGCCGATACATAGCAATAAAAACCAACCAGTACGGCGAAATTAACGATATTTTTCAACTCGTTTTTGCCGATGACATAGCGCAGCAAGCCGGTAAAGAAGGCGCCGCCGCCCAGCGCAATGATCGCAAGGTCGGCCCAGATCCACAACGCAAACCCGTAGGCGTTATTCATGTTGGTTTGATTGAGCCCTTTGAAATAAACCAGAATCATGGCCAGGGTGCCCCATGCCAGAACCAATTGCACGGGCCCGAGCCCCATGAAGAACTGCCAGGGCGGACAGCGTTTAACTCCTTTGGGAATTAATGCAGAATCCATGAAATGTTTGCTCCTAAAATTAATCGGGTTAATGTCAAGCGTCTCTAACCGGAAGCCTGTTTATTTAAGAATGCTGTTTGTACGAGCAAATCGCTGCAGTATAGCTATCCGTATCGGGTGGATTTTTATAAGATCAGATAGCATACCATAATTATTCACTATTCAATCGACATTTGACATTGACTAAGCGTGCTTTTTCTCCATAGCTTCATCTTTGGTGTAGTTGTCACCGGCCCGGCGCACCCACTGTCGGCTGGACATATAGTATATTTTGGTATTGACACCCAGTCTTTCCAGTAGACGGAAGACTTTCGGGTTTTTGGGTTTGCCGCCGTGGCTGTTGTCCGGACGGGCAATTTTGTACACCGTGTGTTGCGGATCGTGCAAGTCACCGAAAATAATGGCGCCGGCCGGGCAGGCCTGGGTGCAGGCGGTCTGATACTCGTCTTCAGCCAAATCCCGACGTCCCTCCATATAAGCTTTTTCTTTGGCCAGCTGGTAGCGGTGAAAGCAGAAACTGCACTTTTCGACAATCCCGCGCATGCGGACAGAGACATTGGGGTTCAGGGATTTCTCCATGCCATCGGGCCACACCGGATCCCACCAGTTAAACTGGCGGACATGGTAGGGGCAGGCGCCCATGCAATATCGGCAGCCGAAACAGCGTGTGTATATCTGACTCACGATGCCGGTATCCAGGTCGTAGTCGGTCGCCGTCGCCGGGCAAACCGACACACACGGCGAGTGCCCATGGTGTCCCTCGCAGTGTTGGCAGGGTCTGGGCAGGAAACACTCTTCGGTATCCGGAAACGGTTTTCCATTGGTTAACCGGTAAACCCGCATCCAGGATATGCTGAGCAGTTTATCCGTGTTGTCTTGCCGAAATGGCACATTATTTTCCGACATGCAGGCAACCATGCAAGTGCCGCATCCGGTACATTTGTCCAGATCAATGACCATTCCGAACTTTTTGCCTTTTGCTTGTTTCATCAGAACCCCTTGGAAATCACTAATTTTTAAGTGACAAATGACGATTCAAGATCTGCCATCTGCCTATCTAAACTTGATCGCCCGTAGCAGAAAATGGAATATTCAAAATTTTATATCTACGTCCCGCCTTGGCGATGTGTTTTCAATGAATTAGCTATGTGTCTATATTTAGTTTAGATATCGATCCGCCGACCTGCGTCGAACTCAGTCGAGTCGAGGCGGACCTTAAATATTCAATCTTCAATCTTCAATTTTCAATTTTCTTTTGGGCTAGGCTTTATCGAGTTTAGCCCGAATGCCCCAGGCTGCATCAAAACCGGTGGCCGGGTCTTCCACGGTCTGACTCAGCACATTATAGTTGACACCTTTGCCGGCCAAAAATTTATCATAGGCCGTATGCCCCAATCCCCTGGGAATGGCAACGATCCCCGGCATAATGCCGTTGAAGAAGCGGACTCTCACTCTGGCCGTTCCCTTGGAGGTGGTCAATGTCGCCGGCTTGCCGTCCGACAGTCCATGGGTTTTGGCGGTTGCCGGATTGACTTCAACCAGAACGTCATTGCCTTGCAAGATGGTGTCCTCGAGGGATTTCACCATATACGGCGGCGAACCGATATAGCCGCTGGCAAGCCGCATGGTATCATAGGGCATCAGAATCAGCGGATAAAATGAATCATCGCCGGGGGCCGGCAGCGCATTGTAGCCGGGTAAAGCCTTAACGGCCGTGTTGCTGAATTCGAATTTGCCGGAATCGGTTTCAAAAGCGGCATGCCTCTTGGCGCCGTCGAATCCCGCACCTAGCTTAAATCCATCCTCAGTCAAAGTATCCCAGAGATCCGCCAGAGTCTCTTCAAGACAGGTTTGGTAGTCATCCCAGTCAAATGCCGCCGCCACTGGTCCCCCGACCTTTTTTGCCAGTTGCATGACCACATCGCCGACATGGCGGGTATTGTAAAGCGGCTCGACAACCGGCCGGGCAAGGCTTATGACCGGCCGCGGAAAGCCACGGGCAACCGACACGTCCTCATATCGTTCGAGGTACATGTGGTTGGGCAGGATCATATCCGCCAGGGCGGCCGTTTCATCCATATAAGAGGAAAAACTGACAACCAGAGGTATTTTCTCAAAAGCTTTGATCACGGCCTGGTGGTCGGGCATGGAATACGCCGGGTTGGCACCGCTGATGAACAGCAACTGCACCGGAGACTCTTGACTTTCATTGATTACCGTAGGCAAGCGGTCCGGCAAATATCGCGCGTGGGCGTATTTTTGGCTGCCGGCGCCGTCAATGCGAGCCTGTTGCATGCCCCTGGAGGCGATCTCATCCATTTCGACTTCAGGCCATTCAATATAATCGGGTTCCGGTACGGCCGCCATCCCGCCGGTCTGGTTCAAGTTTCCGGCCAGAGCATTGAGCATGTGAACCGCCATAAAATCCTGCAGGCTGCCGGGGGAACTACCGGCGCCCCTACCGCAGATGGCCAGGGGTTTGCGGGCCCGGGAGAAATCTCTTGCCAAACCGGTGATCTTTTCAACCGCGATACCGGTCTGCTGTGAAACGGCATCCGGTGCAAATTCCTCCAGAACAAGTTTTTTGTAGGTATCGAACCCGGCCGTGAACTTGGTGACAAATTCCCGGTTGTACAGCTTTTCACTGATCAATACGTGGCCGATGCCCAGGGCCAAAGCGCCCTCGGTTCCGGGTTTGGCGGGAATCCATGTGTCGGATTTGGCGGCGGTCTTGGACAAGCGCGGCTCGACTTGACCCATTTTCCCGCCGTTCTGGATCAGGGCGCTTTTGCCCTGCAACATAAAAACAGGCGATTGCCAGCCTTCGATCAATCCGCTGCCGAAACTCAAAATATAGTCGCAATTTTTGACGTCGAAGCCGGGTCGGGCCCGCAGGCCCTGTGTCAGATACAGCGTCAATTCATAATTGTCCTCGATCGAAGCGGACCGGATAAAATTGGGTGAACCGTAAACGGTTAAAAACCGATTCCAAAGCTCGGGAACGGTTCCGGAATCGGAGTCGCTGATGCAGGCGACCGTATGGGACAGCCCGTTGCCGCGCAATTCGGACAACTTATCGGCAATCTCGCTGATGGCGGCTTCCCACGAAATATTGCGCCACCGGCCATTGATTTTTTTCTTAGGGGTCTGCACCCGACTGGGACCATAAAAAAGTTGGGGGCCCGTTTGACCCAGGGGGCAAATTCCGCCGTCGTTGACCGGGTGTCCGGCAAGCCCTTCGATTTTAACGACCCGGTCGTCAACGAGCCGGACACTGATGCCACAGCCGCCCGAACACAGGGTGCAGGCCGACTTGACATAGATGGATTCACCTTTTTCCGGCACCGGCGTCCAGTCCCAATTCTGGGACCAGATGGAAAGATCATCGGTCAACTTCCAGGGCAATGGCGAAAGCGCGGTACCGGCGGCGCCGCCAATTGCGAATGACAAAAAACTTCGTCTGTCTATTTTCATCGAATCATCCCCGATATGATATTGAATATTTTCGAATGAATATTGAATATTTAAGGTCTGCTTTCAGCAGATCATGTATAATTAACCCATCAGCGATTGGATTGACAGATTGAACCGACTTCCATAAATATTCAATCTGCAATCTTCAATTACCTGTGGCACACGAAACAACCGCCCTTGAGTGTTTGCACACTGTTTTGATTGACGTTTTCCCGCTGGTGGCATTCAGAGCAGTCATCCATTTTCATGCGGTCCCATGAATTCTTTTTGAAACCGGCTATATTTTGGCCCCAGATGTCCCGGCTGATGCCGGTAATGCGATTGGCCTGATATGTTTTCAGGCTTTCCGATTCACCGATATGCCCGTGGCAGGTGACACAGTCCATCTTGCCCATTTTGACGTGCGCGACATGGGAGAAAAACACACAGTCGGGCTGCCGCGAATAGATCAGCCAGGGCACTTCCCGATCTTTTTCAACGTATTGTGTGTAAAATTTTTCCTCCTCCGGGCTTTCTCCCAAAATCTCTTCATGACAGTCTATGCACTGGGCCAGTTTCGGAACCCCGGAATAGGTGCCGTCGTCACGGAAAAAATGACAGCTTTCACAGCCGTTATCCACCAGTTCGTTGTGCAAGACATGATTGAATTGGATGGGCTGCTCCTTTGAAGAATAGAGCAGTTGCGGGAAGATCACCCATCCGAGCACCAGGCTGGCGGCCAGCCCGAGTATGAAAAACAGGGTGATGGGTCCGGCGGCTGCGTCGCCTGACTCCGGCGAGGCGGCATCCGCGTTTGAGAGGTTGGATTTCAGGTCCTGGGCTTCTGAGGAATTCTGATTCGCTTTATCCTCTGTGCTCATAGAAACTCCGTCGTGTGCTAGGGTTTATAAAAGTGCATGCTAAATTCCATCGCCGAGGCGGTCGATTTTCGCCGCCATAAAATAACTCAAGTTGGGTTGTTTACCCTATTCGAACGATTTTTGTCAAGGAAAAATCAAAAGCCGGAACGGCACCGGGGATTTGCGGCAGGATGGGGTTGAAAACGGTAATTTAAACGAATATCCAGTTCAACATGCAGAGTTCGGAGTGGTATGACTGTATGGATTTCTATGTGTTGCTAAAAAAAATCAGGTACTCGATTAAACACCGGCAGCATTATTAAGGATTTATGATCCAAAAAGAGGTAATCGGCATGTGCCTTTAATTGTTTATTAATTTCGAAGTGTTGGAGTACCGGAGTGCTAGAGTAATGTCTGAAGATTGGGTGTCTACTCTTGATAACCCAATACTCCAGTACTCCATTACTCCAGGTTCGAGACAATTCATAAGTTCTTGAAACCTTTGAGTTACCTTTTTTCGGCTATAGTTGCCAACGAGTACTTGAAAGCCGGTTGCAGCTTCAGATGACTATCTATGAGGAACACCTGGGGGTAGATAAACCCCATTTGCCCGGGAATCTCTTGCAGCAATCAAAACGATCCATAACTGTGCAATCCGGGCAGGAGGTTGACCCCGAAATAGGTGAAAATAACGGCTGCAAATCCGACCATGGAAAGGTAGGCGATGCGCTTGCCGTGCCACCCCCGCGTCAAGCGCGCGTGCAGCAACGTGGCGTAAACGAACCAGGTAATCAACGACCAGGTTTCCTTGGGATCCCACCCCCAGTATCGTCCCCAGGCGGAATTGGCCCATACGGCGCCGGTGATGATGCCGACAGTTAAAAATAAAAAACCCAGTAAAATAAGCTGATACCCCAATTCATCCAACACACGGGGATCTGGAAACCGCTCTAACAACCGGGTTTTGGTTTCTTCCTGCATCTGCTGCACCAGAAAAACAACGCCGAAAAATCCAAAACAAATGGGAACTGCCACGAGCAAAGCCAGTGACCAGCGGTTCACGAATAGAACCCGGCTGAACAGAGCCGCAAAAACAAACAGGATCACAATTTGGACAATCTTCACCCACAAAATTTGCTCGTCATCCCGGCCCTTCTTCATCAAGTACATGGAGTTGATGCCGAAAGCCAGGGCAAATGCCGCATAGCCGACAAAGCAGGTGACCACATGCGCGATAAGCCAGTTGCTCTTTAAGGCTGGAATAAGGGGCTGGATGGCACTGGGGATTCCTGGTTTCAGTGAGGCATAGGCCATCACCAGGCAAGCAAACGGAATCGTAAAAGCACCGATAATTCGGGTTCCGATTCGGCGTTCGATGATCAAATAAATCAATACAATGACCCAGGCAAAAAAGACAAGGGATTCGTATAAATTGGAAAAAGGTGCATGTCCGATACCGAGTTGATACGATCCAATCCATCTCACCAGGATACCGGTGGTGTTTCCGATCAAACCCATCAGGGCAACCCAGGTCGCGGCCTGACCAAATATTTGTTTTCTAAATATCCAGGCGCAGATATACAAAAATCCTGCCAGACCATAAATAAATGTAACTATCGACAATATTAGCGAGCCGCTCATAATCTATCCTCTAAGACTTAGTGTGCCAAATATTTTAAATCGAATTTTGTCCGTACCAAATTATTTTCGGTAACACGATGTCGGTTTCTTAGCGCCGGGCGCCTTTAAATCGGGCTTATATCTCCAGTTTGGCTAGTTGATCCGCCAATCGGTCAACTTTGGTCTGCATGCCGGTTTTGTTCTTATTGGCGGTCCCGGCAACGGTGACCCCGGTCTTTTGTTCGGCAGCCGTTATTTCAAGGCATATTTGTTGATGAGACATAAAAAATGTAATGTAGCATCCGACAATCATCAGGATAAAGCCACAGTAAACCACCCAGACACCGGGATCTTTGGCGACCTGCAGCCCGGTATAAAAGCGAGGTATATTCTCAACCACGGCGATTACCAGATTGCCCTTGCGCATTTTATCAAAAGTGGGGAACCGCAACGGTAGTGTCACCTGAACCGGGTCACCGCCAGGCGGCGTCAAAAGGCCGATGTAGGCATCGCCGATATTGTGGCCTCTGAACTCCGCGGATTGGATGAATCTTTTCATTTCAAAAGTTCCCAGCTTCTCCGGCAACTCCAGCGGTACATTCATGGTTGCGTTCTTTTTGTAAACCTTCCCGGTTTTCGTACTGGTAAAGCTCAACACCACTCCGCTTGAAGCAAGAGTGCCATAGCTGGACTGATAAAAACTGATGCCTTTGTACCGCAGGGGATCATTGACGATAATATCTTTAGTAAGAACCGGCCGGCCCTGCTCCAAAATGGTTAATGTGGATCGAAATTCTTTAGGTGCGCCGGTATCATAAAAACTGACGTCAAAATCATCGCAGCGTACCTCAAAGCCCAAGTTCACAATTTGAGGTTTGCTGCGCAGGCGGATGGTTTGGGCACTCTCGCCCTCGGCGATATTGACATATCCGTCGAAGCCGAATCTTGAGCCGATCAATCCACCGATCAGCAGTAAAACTACACTCAAGTGGACCGTGTAGACGCCAAAACGCGTCCAGCGGCCCTTTTCCCCGTATATGGCAAATCCATTATCCGTCCCTTCAACCTGGCTGTGGCGAAACCGGCGGGCGATAAAGGCTTGATAGATATCCCTCACCTGCTGGGGTTCAGCGGCTATGGAAAATTCCCGCCGGTGCTTGATGCTTCTGAACCGCGGCAGATTGAACTTCGGATTGCGGACAAACAGGATTCCTCGGTTGGAAGACATGCGTTCGATCGAGCAGACAATGATATTGATGGTCAACAAGATTATCAACAGCTGAAACCACCATGAATGATACATATCAAACAGATCGAGCAGGCTGAATAGCCGGTATAATATCCCTCCGAAAGCCTCGAAATAGGCCTGCGGATCTTCGTTTTGCGGGATTAATGTGCCGATAATTGAAGTGACGGCCAGGCTCAATAGCAAAACAATCGTTAACTTTACCGACGTAAAAAAATTCCATATTTTGTTTAGGGGATCCGCAGAGATCACCTGATTACTCATGGGCTGTCCTTTCAACTAAAAAATGAACCCACTCTCATACCAAAATTATCGACAATAGGCAACAGGGAATTATCTGCGAATAATTGAACAAAGAGGACTGAGGAATGAGTGATGAGGACTGAGGACTGAGGACTGAGGACTGAGGACTGAGGACTGAGTGAGTGAGGACTGAGAATTGAGGATTGAGGTAATAAAATCTCGCGCGGCAGAGCTGAACGCTGCTTGTGGGGTCGTATCCCGATGTGCTGGGTCGCAGCTGAAAGCGAAGCCCAAAGAGTGAAGCCCGAAACCGTTGACTTTGAACCCCTGAACCTTGAACCTCCGAACCCTGAACCTCTGAACCCTGAACCTCCAAACCCTGAACCCCTTAACCTCTGAACCTCCAACCCCTGAACCTCTGAACCCCTGAACCCCTTAACCTCTGAACCTCCAACCCCTGAACCTCTGAGCCTCCAAACCCTGAACCTCTGAACCTATTATTAGAACTCACCCCAAAAAAATAGTCTTCAGATCGCCGGTAGGGCGATGTAACTGAAGACTATTTCCGGTTGCCTGAAAAACGCCAGGTATAATTCGATTATTTTTTTACGTACAAGCCGCGGGATTTGGCGTAGACCTGACCTTTTTTGGAAAGTTTATAAAGTGCATTACTCAATTGCCGGGCGTCGAGATTGGTTTTTTGTTTCAACTGCGCCACGGTTACACCTTTTTTGGTGCGTTTGATAACATCGTAAACCGTATCCAACACCGTTTTGCCGCCGGCTGCCGCGGCTTTGGTTTTTTTGGCCGGAGCTTTGCTCGCCGATGCGCCTTTGGCGGCCGGCTGGGCCTTGGCGGCCTGGGTAAGTTTTTCTACTTTTTTGCTAAGTGCAGCCAAAGATTTCGAGACGGCTTTTAATTCGCTTTCCAACTTCTTCATGGATATATCCTCCTTTTACTATTACTTCGTAATTTTCTTCCAAGGCTGAATCTTCCAGGAAGTTAATACATCCAAATTGTAAAGTCAACACTGTACAGGGTCAAGGCACTTTTTAGTAGACAATGACATGAACCGTGTGGCACGCATGGACAAGGGGGAGCAAGTCTGTTTTCAAGCACCGTCATGTATCTCGATTGATCGAGGGACGAATACTGCGCTCCTGGCAATATGGGCGGAAAACGGGAGTTGACAAACCCTGGGCGATATGAAAGATAGGCGGTTCACTAGTAACCTCGGCACCTAAAATTATGGTGCCAAGTTTCAAAAAACCATATTGGAATAACATGGTATATAAAAACTACGTAGTATGATGAGGAAGCGCTGATCCGCTTGCTGCGCAAGGAAATCGGCGCCGCAACCGATAGTCGATCGCTGCCCCGCAAGCATACCCTGGCCAATATCTTCAGCCGGGCCGTCAACAAGATGCTTCCGATCGATGACGTAGTTTATATTGACTATCCCCACCTGACAGATGAGTTGGAATCCATCAACAGCATTTTCCACTCGTATCAGCGGCAAAAACTCGAAAACAATTTCTTCGACTTCGATGATCTACTGATTAGAAAATTCTGAGAAGCTGATTTTTATATTACTATCATCAGTGACATATAAAATCGTTCTGGTTCTGTTCAAACCAGTAACCAAATAACTAATAACGAAAACCCCTCAATTGGTTTTTAACTCAAATGAGGTGCTTTAATCATTGCCATTGCGCCGGTCTCGTGATATGTCCCCGCTCAGTGCTAAATAAACCAAAAATTTTTTCAGCATCACAACTTCAACTGTTACCGACGCGGTTCTACTAAATTGATACAGCATCTGCGAAAATTTAATGGCACCTGAATACTACATTCTGATCATCGGTTATATTTTCGGCTTTTACATGGCCTGGAACATCGGCGCCAACGATGTCGCCAACTCCATGGCCTCGGCCGTGGGTGCCAAAGCCATCACCATTCGTCAGGCCGTTTTCATCGCCGGAGTGCTGAACATCGCCGGCGCGGTATTCATCGGATCGCATGTTACCAATACCATCCGCAAGGGAATCGTGTCGACGGATATTATGAGTGATCCGCAGGTGGCCCTGATCGGGGCGCTTTCAGCGCTGCTGGCAGCAGCGTTGTGGGTCAGTTTCGCGACCTGGAAGTCATTGCCGGTTTCGACAACGCATTCGATTGTGGGGGCAATGATCGGTTTCGGCATTATGGCCGGCGGCATCAGCGTTATAAACTGGGCTAAGTTGGCGGCCGTAGTGGCCAGCTGGGTCATTTCGCCGGTTTTTAGCCTGACAATTTCCTTTGTCATGTTCAAAGTTATTGTTAAATTAATTTTGGAAACCAAAGACTCATTTAACAGGGCCATGAAAATGTCGCCTATTTTCATCGGCATTGCGGCCTTTGTCGTGGTATTATCTTTTCTATTTAAAACACCCTTGGGCAAAAAGCTCTCCATTAATACGCCAACGGCCTTGCTGATAGCATTGTTGTTAGCAGCCTTAATCGGCTGGGCGGGCCGGCTGCTCATTCGGCGCTATGTCGGCCCTGACAGCCGTAATGGTACGGAAGGGGTTTTTCGAAAAATTCAGATCGGAACTTCTTGCTACGTCGCCCTGGCCCAGGGAGCCAACGATGTCGCCAACGCCATTGGCCCGCTGGCTGTCATTTACTTTTTGGTCAATACCGGCAACGTCGGGGCCAAAGTGCCGGTACCGATATTTCTGCTTATGTTCGGCGGTGTCGGTATTGCCGCAGGTATCGCAATGGCAGGTCATCGGGTCATGGACACCATCGGCACCAAAATTACCACCTTGACCAACACCCGGGGTTTTTCGGTTGATTTTGCGGCCGCCTCCACGGTATTGTTGGCCTCGAAATTGGGACTGCCGGTTTCCACCACCCATGCCGCCGTGGGCGGCGTGTTGGGTGTCGGCCTGGCCGGCGGCATCGAGGCCGTGAATTTCGGCATTGTCTTTCGGATAATGCTCTACTGGGTGCTGACGGTACCCTCAGCGGCGGTAACCAGCATGGCCATTTTTAAAATTCTGCAGCTGGTTATATAAATGAATATTGTATATTGAATATTGAATATTTGAGGTATTCTATCATTCAATCTCCTAGTTGGTGATCAGGCATATTTGGTGCTTGAAGCAACTACATGAAACTTGAAGCATTTGACCACCAATACGGTATAGGATTTGAACTCAGAAGTTAAGTATAAAAACTAACCTGGAACCCATGTATTTTCAGTTTTCAATTGACAGGTATTCCATAAATTTTCAATCTACAATCTACAATATTCATTAATAGGGGGGGACTATGCGAATACCATTCCTATCACTATTTATGTCATCACCCTTTGACGGGTTGGAGGAGCATGCCGAGAAAATAAAAGAGTGCACCTGGGCCTTCCAACAAGCAATCGGATGTCATATAACCGATCAGTGCGAGTCTTTTGAGGAATTCAGGCTGGAAGTCGACCGGCTGGAAAGTGAGGCCGATGCGATTAAAAGACGCATTCGGGGACATTTGCCGAAGGGGACCCTGATGCCGATCGATAAGTTTGAGTTATTTCGCTATCTGCATGAGCAGGACAAGGTCCTTGATGCCGTCGAAGAAGCATTGGATTGGCTTTCCTTCCGGACCGAGCCCGGAATTCCCAAAGCTCTTGAAAAAGATTTTTATATGCTGGTTGACGCAGTATTGGATCCGGTGGAAGAAATGTGTCGCATGGTGTCCGAGGCCCGCAAGTATTTTTCAAACTTCTCGTCTAAGCAGCGCCGCCTGGTAAAAGACATTATCCACACATTGCGTCAGCAGGAACATGAGGCCGATAAGGTTGAGGACGCAATCAAACAAAAAGTGCTCAATATGACCATAGAGTCGGTTATCATTTTTCACATGATCAGGCTGGCGGAAACGATCGGATCCATAGCGGACCACGCCGAGAATGCCGGAGATATGATGCGGGCCATGCTGGCGAGGTAGCGGGCGCTATTCAAGAAAAAAAGCCCACCAGATAAAAGCGACGAACACAGCAATCGATATCACTGCGAACAGGTATCCCATCCAGTCAAAGGGCTTTCCTGCAAATCCCAGCTTGTCCACGTCACCGACTTTATTCTGGCAAGCCGGACACACCTTGGCGCGCAAGGGCAGGTACTCGTAGCATGACGGGCATTTTTTGATGATATGCCTGGGGGTATCCGGCTTTGCGAAACTTTGTTCTTTAGGGTCCACGATGGAATCCTCCTGGTGTGATGTCGGTCACTCAAAGCAAGGCTTTACGATCATTCAAATTTCTTCCGTTTAATCAGCTCCAAGGAAAAATTTTATCTTGTAGATTTGCAGTATCGCTTGGTTCGGTCCTTTTTTGAGACGAATTCGAAGGCGAACGACAATTTCAGGGTACCTGTTTACTCATGGGTGAACGAAGGTCAACTGTTTAAAAAGCCATTCTCAACGACAATTTCACTGCGATTTTTTATTTGTTCAAGCCATGCCTCGAAAGTTTTAAATCTTTTTTGTTGCAGCAACTGTGCTTTAATGCCATCTTTTTCTTTGGCAAACTCATCCATGGATGGGCTTTTTCGTTGATTGAATTGAATCACGTAAAATCCCTTGCGACCTTTTACAACCTCCTGGGGCAGTATATTCTGATCCGATAGTTCGAAAGCAATCCGAGCCAGATCACGTTCGTAGCCGATATTCGGTATCGCATCGTTACGCTTGAAAAAGCCGGTTACAGAAGGTTTAAGATCGAATTGCCGACCGGCTTCCTGCGGAGATACACCGTCTTTTAGAGCTGCCAACACAGCTTCGGCATCGGCTTTTGCTTTTTCTTCCTTTTTTTCTTGTATCAGATCAGCATTGACTTTAGGCTTGGCCGCACTTAGCTCGGGAATCTGCGACGGTCGTTTTTCAACTAACTCCATGAGATAGTAGCCATCACCAAAATCCTGTATATCGCTGATCTCACCCTCGGTTAAGTTAAACGCCGCTTCGGCAAATTCAGCCTTTTTTTGCACTCCTGCCGGCGGATTCCGACGGGTAAAAAAATCTGTTGTGATCAGAGTAAGATTTTGATCAGCGGCGATTGAATCCAATTGGTCGCCGGCAAAGGTGGCATCAAAGACCAATTCGGCCGCATCGTATGCAAGGTTTTTGGAATAGTCGGCTGCCAGTTTTTGCCGAATGCCGCCGCGGGCTTCGGCCAATGTTTTAGTGGACGCGTCGTTGACCTTTTCGACCTTGATAATGTGCCAGCCGAATTGAGTTTTCACCGGATCGCTGATTTCACCGGCTTTCATGGAAAACGCCTTGTCCGAAAAAGGTTTGACCATCGCCTCTCGCCGGAAGGTGCCCAAATGACCGCCCTTGTCCTTGCTGGGTCCTTCGGAAAATTGTTTGGCCAACTCGGCAAAATCCTGCCCGTCTTTGGCCTTTTGCAGTATATCTTCGATACGCGCTTTGACTTTAGCGACCTCTTCCGGGTCAGCCTGCGAGTCGACTTTCAGCAGAATGTGCCGGGCTTCGACGGTCTTCGGATTTTGAAATTCCGACGGATGTTCATCATAATATTCGCCGATCTCATCATCGCTGATTACAACTTGAGCCTCAAAAGATTTCGGATCGAATTTCAAATAGCGTACGGTCAGGGCCGGATCGGTCTTGTAATCTTCCTTGTGGGAATCGAAATATTGCTCAATTTCTTCATCAGTCACGGCAATATCTTTATAGCGATCAGCTTCCAGCAGAAAAAAGTCCAAGTTGACCGTGGCATTGTTCCATTTATACCAATCGATCGCCTCCTGATCCGATACCTTGACACTGGAGGTTATAAAATTATTGAGTTTCTGGACTAACAGGGCATCGCGCTGAGTGCTTTCGAATGATTCGGGCGTCAGGTTGTTGCTGGAAAGGACAACCCGGTAGCGCCGGGGGTCAAAAACGCCGGCCACCTGAAAGGCGCTGATGCCTCTGATGGCTCGGGACAAATCTTCGTCGGAAACCTGGATATCCAATTCAGACGCCTTTTGACGCATGAGGAGGTTATCTACCAGCTGATCCAGGGCCCTTTGCTCCAGTTGCAGACTCTTGATCAGATCTTCATTCGCGTTGTTGCCGAAGCTCTGCCTTATCTGATCGATCAGGCGCTTGTAAGTTATCCGATATTCATCGATGGTGATAGTATCTCCATTAACGGATGCCACCCTACCCGATCGCTGGGAAGTCCAGCTGCCGACTCCCCATAGTACGAACACGACAACGATGGCACCTAAAATTACTTTGATTAACCAGGACCCGGCATGTTTACGCATTAAACTGAGCATGTGATTCCTTTCTTTGTTGCAACTATACTATATTACAACTTTATATGGATATTCTCAACTGGAAACAGCCCGGCAACCGGATTGCCGGCGGCCGGCCTTAGGTCGGAACTGTCTTTGATCCAATCCATACCGTCTGCAGAGGGACCGAATCTACCCCCCTAAATTTTAACGCCTCATAATATTTTTTTATCTATCTTTTGTCAACTGCATATGGAAAATAGTTATTGACAGCCCAATCGGTAGATGGTAGATGTCACATTTCGTGATTGGGGCTGTAGCTCAGCTGGGAGAGCGCATGACTGGCAGTCATGAGGTCAGGGGTTCGAGCCCCCTCAGCTCCACCACCCTATATAAAAGGTTAGTATCAAGAGGTAATTTCAAGCATTCAATTATGTTCAATTGAAGCCGATGCATAGCGAATAGTCGGCGGTGCCCCTCAGCCAATATTGAGCAAATAATGGATTCATTGAAACAACCTTGTCCGGCTAACCTTTTTTTTATTGCTCATACCCCGCGATTGCAGTAATGTTAAGTAAGGCATGATCCGATGATTGATACTGCACCATCACCTTGGGTGCGATTTTTTCCATGGCTTCTGGGAGCACTTCTGATTGGATACGTCACCCTTCACCCCTTTCAGCTCGCAGACGCGCAAACGCAGTCAATCAGCCGCGATGATAGCCAATTGAATTCGGACTCGCCCCAGCCGTCCGACAAGATTGCGGCTCATCTGTATTTTGCAGATCGCAGCAACTCTTTTTTAAAATCCGAGCTCAGGATCATGCGACAACCGGGTGATCCGGTCGAGTTTGGACGAGCCATCATCGACGCCTTAATAAAAGGCCCGCAAAAAGGACTTATCCGGACCATACCGGACGGCACAGAGCTCAGCGCGATCTATATCGACCCGAACAATGTGTGTTACGTCGATTTATCGGGTCCAATTAGAACAAAACATAGCGGTGGCATCAATTCAGAGCTGCTGACCATTTATTCGGTGGTCAATTCACTAATACTGAATGTATCCGAAATAAAACGCGTGAAAATATTGATCGACGGAAATGAAGCGCCTACCCTGGCCGGACATATTAATCTGCAGTTGCCTTTCAGGGCCAATATGCTGCTAATACGATGAAAAGCAAATCCAAGTTAAACAACATCAGAAACATCGGAATCATCGCTCACATCGATGCGGGCAAGACCACCGTCACCGAGCGGATCTTATTTTATACGGGACGGTCCCACAAAATCGGTGAGGTTCATGATGGTGAAGCAGTGATGGACTGGATGGTCGACGAGCAGGAAAGGGGTATCACAATCACCTCGGCTGTCACCACCTGCCAATGGGAAAACCATGAAATCCATGTGATCGACACACCGGGGCATGTGGATTTTACCATCGAAGTCGAACGCTCCCTGCGGGTGCTGGATGGGGCTGTGGGGGTTTTCAGTGCCGTGGAGGGCGTGGAACCCCAGTCCGAAACCGTTTGGCATCAGGCCGATAAATACGGCGTCCCCAAAATGGCCTTTATCAACAAGATGGACCGGATCGGGGCCGATTTTTTGGCAACCGTTGCAATGATGACGGAACGTCTTAAAGCCCACCCGCTGATCCTGCAGCTGCCGGTCGGCCAGGGCGATGACTTTAGCGATGTCATCGATCTGATACAAATGAAGCAATTCCGCTGGGATGAGCAAACCCTGGGGACCGACTATGTGCAGATCCCCATCCAGGATGATTTTCTGCCGCAGGCCGAAGAATACCGCGAAAAGATGATCGAGGCCGTAGCCGAGTACGATGATGAGGTGATGGAGGCCTATTTATCGGAGCTGCCGATTGACTCGGCGACCCTGATGAAAGCCATTCGCAATGCCACCATCAACCTGGAATTAGTCCCGGTGCTGTGCGGATCCGCCTTGCGGAACAAGGGCATCCAACCGCTGATGGACGCCATTGTCAAATTTCTTCCGAGTCCTGCCGATATCCCGCCCATCAGAGGAAGCCACCCTGAAACCGGTGAAGAAGTCGCCTGCGTGGCCAAAGATTCCGCTCCCCTGGCGGCCCTGATTTTCAAGGTGTCCATGATCGAGGGGCGCAAGCTGTCATTTGTTAGAATCTACAGCGGTAAAATGAAAGCCGGCGGCGAGGTCTACAATCCCGCATTGAAGAAAAAAGAGAAACTGGCTCGGATCCTGCAGATGCATGCCAACAAACGCGAACGCATCGATACGGTTGGCGCGGGAAATATTGTGGGAGTTGTGGGATTAAAAGATTCATCCACCGGCGAGACCCTGTGCTTTGAAGATCATCCGGTATTGCTTGAAAATATAGAGATTTACGAACCGGTTATCTCGGTCGCGGTGGAGCCGAAAACCCATGCCGACCAGGAAAAAATGGACGAAGTGCTGCAAAAGTTCATGGCTGAAGATCCAACCCTGATTGTCCGCAAAGATGAAGATACCGGTCAGACCATCTTGTCGGGTATGGGAGAGTTGCACCTGGAAATTATCACCAGTCGCATGCAGCGGGAATTCAACACTAAAGTCAACGTCGGCAAACCCCAGGTCGTATATCGGGAAACCATCGACGACCAGGCCCGCGCCACGGCTGTTTTCGACAAGGAAATCGCCGGGCAACGCCTGTATGGCGAGGTCAACATCGGCGTTGCACCGCTGGACCGCGGCACGGGCAACAAATTTTTATCCGATATTTCAGATGAAGAACTGGATGGGATCTTCATCGAGGCTGTGCGCAAGGGCGCGCTGGAATCACTGGCCAGCGGCTCATTGATGGGCTATCCGGTGGTTGACGTTGAGGTCACCCTACTCAGTGTGCAGCACAAGGACTCCCTGAGCAATGAACTGGCGTACACCGTGAGTGCATCCATGGCCAGTCGCGAAGCCCTCTCCAAAGCCAAACCCTTTTTGCTGGAGCCGATCATGGATGTGGAGGTATTTGTACCCGAAGCGTTTATGGGTGAAGTAATCGGCGACCTAAACGCCCGCGGAGGCAAGATCGGGTCCATCGATCATAAGCTGGGTTCCCAAATCATTAAAACCACCGTTCCCCTGTCCCGCATGTTCGGCTATTCGACTTCCTTGCGATCGGGCACCCAGGGCCGCGGCACCTTTACCATGCAGTTTTCTCATTTTGACCGGAGTTAACCATTTGCCATCTCGATAATCTCGGTTATTTTGCCGGATAGAATTTAACCGGTTGTAACACAGTCAGTGGCCATGGGTTAATGGAATAATGGAATGCTGGAATACTGGGACTGATGGAATGAAATCTAATTTTATTTTAAATGATTCTAAAAGGTTTAAAATTTGGACCTAATCCGCTTTTCATACCCATTGTTCCATTTTTCCATCATTCCATTATTCCATTGATTATCTATCCGCAATAAAAATCCTCTGAAATTAACCTAAGGCCAGGTACTCTGGGCTAGAATTCTCTACTTCTATTTCTTCTTCTTCGGCCCTTTCATTTTAGCCAGCCAACCTTCAACCTGCTTCCTTTTGCTGTCGTCTTTCATATGCTTTAAGGCTTGCTGCAACTGGACCAGGGCGTTTTTGAAGTCTCTTTTTCTAAGGTAGTACACGCCGAGATAATAATGGGCGTCGCCTAATTGCTGCTGCTGCCCCAAACTCTGTCCCAGGTAATAGTAAGCCGGCGTATATTTTGGATATTGCTCGGTCAGCTTGTGAAAAAGGCCGGCGGCCTCCGGCAGATTCCCCATCTCCATCTGGGTGCGCCCCAAATAAAAAGCGCTTTCCGGATCTTGCGGATTCATGCTGTGGGCGCTATTCAGTGTCTTGAGCGCCTGGGGAAACTGGCCGTCGAGAAAATATATCCAGCCGAGGTCCTTCAATATGTAAGGATCAAATGCTCTTTTCGTCAGGGCAATCCGCATTTGCTTAATGGCTTCCGGCCGTTTGCCGGCCCGGGCCAGAATCAAACCGTAGCGGTAATGAATCAGCGGGTCACCTGGGTTGCTGGCCACCTCGGATTCGAGTCGGCTCAGGATGGTTTCCTCATCGCCATAGCGGGTTTCGACCCGGGTGTGCACCCGGGTAAAATTTTCCGGATTGACCGGGGGAATGGGTTTGGCAGTAGCATTGTGAGATTCAATCCAGGAACCGATAAAAGCAATCCGATCTTCAACCGCCGGGTGCGTCTTGAGGTAGGTGGGAATCTGGTCTGATCCGAACCAGGTCTTACCCCGAATTTTCTTCAAAATCTTCAGCAGGCCTTCGGCATTGTAGCCCGCTCCGGTGATAAATTCTACGCCAAATTGATCGGCCTGCATTTCATCGTCGCGGCCGTAGGCCAGCTCGGCGGATTGCGCTGCGGCCTGTGACCCCACCGTCACCGCCTGGGCGGCTTCCCCGGCTCCGCCGACACCCAACAGGACACCGGCCGCCATTCCGGCCAGAGATGCCCAGCCCATCTTCTTTTGGCGCTCGATCTTCTGGGATATATGGCGACAGTAAACGTGGGCGATTTCATGACCCAGGATACCGGCCAGTTCCTCCTCCTGCTCCATGGCATCGATCAAACCGGTATATACGAAAATGTGACCGGCCGGCGTAGCAAAGGCATTGTAGACATCGTCTTTGATGACATGAAACTGGTAATTAAACGGCTGCTGCGGCAGGGTTGCCAAAATCCGTTGGCCGATCTCATTGACGTAATTGACGACCATCGGGTCATCGATCACATCGTAATACTTGTAAATCGCGACCATCATCTGGCGCGACAGATCCTCTTCCTCTTTGATGGTGATACTGTGAACCAACGTCGGAATAAGACCGACCGCGGCGACCACGACCACAATTCCGATAGCGATGGATTTTTGATATGATTTCATTCTTTTCTCACGATAAGCCTTAAGAGTTTAAAAATTTTCTCAACTATAGATCCGAATAGATTGATACGTTCAATTTCGACTTATACGGCAATGCCGGAGCCGGACTTGCCGATTGGCTACTGTGTGTATGTGGCGTCGCTTCGGGCGCCGCCAGCCAAATCGCGGCAGACTTCATTTACAGTTTATAGTATGACAGAATCCAGGCATTACAACCACCGGCAACATGGCACCCGCATGTTGACACACTTTTAACCTCTTTTCAAACACGAAAATTTGTGTTAGATCATTGACCTATGGCAAACGTAATCTGCATCGCAAATCAAAAGGGAGGCGTGGGCAAAACCACCACCGCCATCAACCTGTCGGCGTCGCTGGCTGTTTCTGAAAAACGCACCCTGCTGGTGGATTGCGACCCCCAGGCCAATGCGACCTCGGGCGTCGGCATCGATCGGTCCACCACCGACAAAACCCTTTACCACGGTATGCTCGGCCAAGCGGGATCCCGCAGTCTGATCAAGGACAGTGCCATCGCCACGTTGAAAGTCATCCCGGCCAACGTGGAATTGATCGGATTTGAGGTCGAAATGATGTCAAGCCCAAACCGTGACAACGCCTTAAAAAATCTACTTGCCGATCTGAACGACTCATTTGAATACATCATCATAGACTGCCCACCCTCATTGAGCCTGCTGACCGTCAATGCACTGACAGCCGCTGATTCGCTCCTGATTCCATTGCAATGCGAATTTTATGCCCTTGAAGGATTAGGCCAGCTGCTGCAAACCGTAAAACGCATCCGACAAGCCTTGAATCCGACGCTCAAGATTGCCGGCATCCTGTTGACCATGTTTGACAGGCGCACCAACCTTTCATACCAGGTCGCAGAAGAAGCTGAAAAATATTTCGATAAACTGGTATTTAAAACCATGATCCCCAGAAATATCCGCCTGGGTGAAGCGCCGAGCTTCGGCAAGCCCATATTACTCTATGATGCGACATCCACCGGTGCTCGCAGCTATCTCGAGTTGGCCAATGAAATCTTGACAAATGGCGATTCCGGAACGGCATGATTGACAGTCTCGCAAGAAGTCGAAAAACGACCGGTTTGCGAGAGTGTTTAGTATTTGGTGTTTCGTGTTTGGAGGTATAACATCTTCATAGAAAGTGCCAAGTGTTTTACCTGATACCAAACACGAATCACCAAACACATGATGAATTCGACTTTTTACGAATTCATCATTTTTTAATTCCCAATTTCAGTTATTCGGCCGAGGTTCACAATGCAAAAAGACAAGCTTAAAAAAAAGACCGTCTCCGGTAAAGGCAAGCGCAAAAAAATGGCCTTGGGCAAGGGGCTGGGGGCTCTCATTACAGGCATTGAAAACGATGAGGAAGCGAAACAGGATTTTTTTTATTGTGATATCGACCTGATACGACCCAACCGCTTTCAGCCCCGCGCGACATTTTCCGAAAATGATTTGCAGGAACTGGCCGACTCCATCAAAACCCAGGGTGTTCTGCAACCCCTGCTGGTGCGCAAAGATGACGCCGGCTTTGAGTTGATTGCCGGCGAAAGACGACTGAGAGCCGCTAAACGGGCAGGCTTAACCCAGGTCCCGGTAGTGATTAAACGGGTGACCGACGACAAACTGCTGGAGATGTCCCTCGTTGAAAACATCCAGCGTGAAAACTTAAACCCGGTCGAAGAGGCTGAAGCCTATCATCGACTGATAACCCAGTTAAACCTGACCCAGGATCAGGCATCCGTCAGGGTGGGCAAAAGCAGATCGGCAGTGGCAAATTTTTTGCGACTGCGCCAGTTGCCGGACCGCATAAAAGACAGCATCACCGACGGCGACTTGAGCATGGGCCATGCCCGGGCCTTGCTGGGCGCTGAATCTGCGGCCCAGCAACTGACGGCCTGGCGCGCGGTGCTTTCCAAAAAATTGTCGGTCCGGGAGACCGAAAATCTGGTACGGCGCCTGAAATCAGAGAAAAAAAGACCAAAAGTATCCATAAATCGTTCGGAGCAAATACATCTGGCAGGCCTTGCCGAGGATTTGTCCCGCCATCTCGGCACCAAAATTATGATCAAAAAGGATGGTCCAAAAGGGAAAGTTGAAATCGAATTTTACAGCAATGACGATCTCGAGCGCCTGATAGATCGCCTCAGGCAAATATAATAATAAATGAAGAATGAAGAATGACAAATTAAGGAATGCTATCTTTCTTAAATCATGAAGAGCGTATCAATAAAATTTACGCATACCGGAAATATTATGAATCTATCTGGAAAACTAAGCATCAAAGCTAAAATTAAAAACGACAGAATTCCTCCATTATTCATTATTCATTCGTCAATCGTCATTTCTTTTCCTCTCTCTATCTGCGCTGAAAATGGAGGCTCAACAGGTTGGAATTGACCACCGTTTATTGACGCCCACAATGTCCATTCATATTATCATAGATGGCTACAACCTGATCCGGCAATCAAAGCATTTCAGCGCGCTCGATTTGCAGGATATCCAAATGGGACGCGAAGCGCTGCTCGACATGCTGGCCGCCTACAAAAAGATAAAAGCCCATCGCATCACAGTGGTATTCGACGGCACCCGATCGCCCATGCTCACCCTCCAGCGGGATCGGCAAAAAGGCATCACCGTTGTGTTCTCGCATAGCGGCGAATCGGCGGACACAGTCATAAAGCGGATGGCACGTCAGGAAGGCGAAAAGGCTCTGGTAGTGAGCTCCGATAGAGACATCGTGCGGGCGGTGGAAGCCGAAGGGTCTGCAACCATCAGTGCGCCGGAATTCGAAAATAAGCTGACGTTGTCCCATTACGCCGGGGGAACGGAAATCGATCGCGACGCATATCAGGGCTGGAAGCCGACTACCAAGAAGAAAGGCCCCAGCAGAAGATTGTCTAAAAAACAACGTAAGACCAGGACCAAAATTCGAAAGCTATGAACCTGCAGATCTCTTAACTTACTCTTAGAATGAATCAAATTTATTGGATAAGATCTGCATGAATTTGCACCAAATTGAGGGATTTTGGAATTGGGGGATTGAAGGATAACATTCATTAATTAACAGAGTTAGGATACCTTCAATTCCTAAATCCCTAAAAGCCAGTATTTATTCGCTGTCGCTGGGTGACAACAAAGTCTTTCTTAATGCAACGCAGCAATGAAGATCCTCATCGCTAAAACATCCGGGTTTTGTATGGGCGTGCGTCGGGCCGTCGAAATGGTTTTGGATGCGCCGGACCAGCAGGCCAATCCGATTTTCACCTATGGCCCCCTGATCCATAACCCTCAAGTGCTTAGCCTTCTGAATTCCAAAGACATCAATATTTTGGATGAAATCCCCGAGCAGGGGGCGGGTACGGTGATGATCAGAGCCCACGGTGTTCCGCCGACGACCAAACAGGGACTCGAGGCCGCCAAATTTAAAGTTATCGATGCAACCTGCCCGCGGGTTATCAAGGTCCAGACGATAATCCGCAAGCACGCCAAGAAAAATTATGCCTCGATCATCATCGGCGACAAGGATCATCCGGAAGTTATCGGCCTGCTCGGTTATGCACGGGGAAACGGCTATGTTATCGGTACCATGCAGGAGTTGGAGGCATTGCCGGCCTTTGAGAATGCAATCATTGTTGCCCAAACAACCCAGAACACGCGTTTTTTCGACGCCGTTAAAGACTGGACCGCCGCCAACCACCCGCATTACAAAGTTTACAATACCATCTGCGATTCAACTGAGCGACGGCAGGCTGAAGTCAAACGCCTGGCGGAGTCGGTTGACGCCGTGATCGTTGTGGGCGGACGCGACAGCGGTAACACGCGGCGTCTGGCAGAAATCGCGAGCGAAACCGGCAAGCCATCTTTTCATATCGAGTCCGAAGCCGATCTCAAGGATATTGATTCCGATGTGCTGATATCGGCCCGGCATATCGGCATAACTGCCGGCGCATCCACCCCGAATTGGATCATCAAAAAGGTATACCGTTCACTGGAAGCCCTGCAGGTCAAACGCAAAAACAACTGGCGCCGCATATTATTCGGAGCCCAGCGGGGGCTGCTGCTGACAAACATCTACGTCTCCCTGGGAGCGGGATGTTTGAGCTATGCCTGTTCGAAGCTGCAGGGATTCAGCCAGTTCTTTCCCTATGTGCTTATCGCAATGCTATACGTTCAATCCATGCACATTCTGGCCCATTTGACCGGCAACAAAGCCGATCAATTCAATGATCCCGAGCGGGCCAGCTTTTATGAGAAGTATACGCATTTGTTGACCGGCCTGGCAATAGCCGCCGGAGGGGCCGGCCTGGTTATCGCTTTTACCCTCGGTTGGTTTCCATTTTTGCTGCTGCTGGTCATGAGTCTGTTGGGATTATCATACAACCGGATTCTGGTTCCCAAGCGGTTTTTTACCGCGGTCAGGTATAGAAGAATCAGAGATATTCCCGGATCCAAGACCTTCTTAATTGCCGTGGCCTGGGGTGTTGTAACGGCCCTGCTAACCCCGCTGGCGCTGGTCGAAAAACCCCACTGGATCACCGGGTTGATATTCCTGTGGTCCGCCGGTCTGGTATTTGCCAGAACAGCTTTCTTCGATATCCTGGATATGCAGGGAGACCGTATCGTCGGCAAAGAAACCATCGCCATCATGCTCGGGGAGAATCGGTCCCTGAGCCTTTTAAAATTCATCCTGCTGATTTTGATGGGATCCCTGTTGGTATTGAGCGCCTTTCACCTCATTTCTTATCTAGGTTTTTTCCTGATCAGTTCTCCGCTGCTGCTATTGCTTCTTCTTTCAGCTTATGAGCGGGGAATTTTGCTGCCCAGCGTCAAGCTCGAACTGCTGGTTGAAACGAATTTTCTGATGGCCGGCGCCATTGCGTTTCTCTGGGCCCTGGTAAACTAAGGAGTTCATAGCGCTGCTTCGTCATTTTGTTTTTTTTCAGCCCCTTATCACAATAAACTGATATCGTGAAATAAAGGAATGCCTAAAGTGAATTAAATTGAGCTAAAATGACTAAAATTAAGGAGACGTTGCGCTTTGTCTTTTATATAAAATCGACAGAATACCAAAATTCTAGGTCATTTTAGCTCAATTTAACTTTTAGATCATTTTCTCATTTAACCTTACAACTCTATGAAACTATCAGGAAATATTTTGATTTGACAATGTGACAAAGCAGATCTAGTGCTTCTGCCTGAACCTGGGTTCCGTGCCGGATAAGAGGCGTTTGATATTAGCGGTGTGTCGCAGGAAAATGAAAACGGCCATGAGGACAGCACAGACCGTGGTAGCCCCGGTACTGGAGGAAAACCATGCCGCCCAGGGTAAAACCGCCGCCGCCGAAAGGGACGCAGCGGACACCCGTTTGGTTGAAAATAGCATGAGGATGAATATCAACATTGCGCTGAGACAGGCCGGCGGGGACAGGACCGCGAAACAGCCGGCACAGGTTGCGACCCCTTTGCCGCCGTCTTTAAATTTCATGTACAGCGGATAAAGGTGGCCTAAAAATGCCGCCAGCGCAGCGGCAACCGGCAGGAGTTCAGCAGAGCCTTGTTGATTGCCTGCTAATATGACGGATAGATAAACAGGCACGGCACCTTTGAGCACGTCGCCGATAAATGTCAATAGCCCTAAAGTCGAGCCCGCGACCCGGCTGACGTTGGTCATGCCGATGTTGCCGCTGCCCTGCTGCCTGATGTCCACCGAAGTAAAAGCCCGGGTCAGGAGAACTCCCCAGGGTATGGAACCCAGAACGTAAGCCAGCGCCGGCAGCCATATGAATGATACTATTGCACTGTCGGTCATAATCTTTTTGTGTTTGAAGCTCTATTTTTTATAGCAACGATTAAAACTGAATAAATTGAAAGACAACGATAGATGGAACCTGTAATTCTCCCGATTGAAGATGTGCTGGATTTGCATTTGTTTCAGCCGCGGGATATCCCCGACCTGCTGGAAGATTACCTGGCAGAATGCTTCAAGGCCGGTTTTTCTTCGGTTCGAATCATTCATGGTAAGGGCAAAGGCGTTCAGAAAAAACGAGTGCAGGGAATACTTAAAAACAATCCAATGGTGGCATCGTTTCGCGATGCCCCGCCGGAGGCGGGTGGTTGGGGCGCAACGTTGGTGGAGCTAATCAAGCATGTTGATGTCGATAGTTCAAATTGATCCGCCCGGAAATGCCGCTCAAGTCCACCCGTCAAATCAAAACTGAAAGCTTCGCCGTCTGGAATAGCGTGCAGCAGACTCGCCCGGAGGGATGGGCGCTGGTGTCAGCCTGGCGGTTTCAGGACCCCCCCCCCCCCCGATTTTTTCCTCCAGTATTTTCATGTTAAATGGTTTTTGAATAAACCCGTTGCAGCCGCGGTCAATTATGGCTTTGGCCTTTTGATCGAGGCTGTAGCCACTGGAAAGCAATACCTTGATCGCCGGATTGATCGCCTTGAGTGAGTCATACGTGTCACCGGCCTCCATACCGGGCATGATCATGTCCAGCAGAACCAGATCAACACTTTCCTGGCTGGATTTGTAGATTTCCACGGCTTCCTGACCGCTTCTGGCAACTGTGACCGAATACCCCAGCTTTTCCAGCATTTGTTTGCCGACCCCGACGACGATCTCTTCGTCATCAACAAGCAATACCCTTTCCGTCCCGGTAACCATTTTCTGGTATCCTCCCTGGTTGGCTTGGGAACCGTCTAATATTCTTAGCGATCTTAAAGAGATAGTCTAACAGATAACGGAATAAATTGCAAAAAACCCCACTGATATTTTTTAGGGAACCCATTCGAACGCCGAAACATTGCCGTCGGCTTCAGGATTACCGTTTGAATCAACCAGATTACTCGACAGCCGGGTATTCTCGGTACCATTCGGCAGGGAGGCAAATAATTCATTCACCGTGACCGAGATCTGGTTGGCCAGATAGCCCACGGATGTATCTACCGTGTCATGGTCATTCCATTTAAACTCAACAACATCACCGCCGTTAGGCAGGGTGCCGGAAACCTTGTCATTATCGCTCCCATCCGGCTCTACCGAGTATAGCTCAATTTGGTTCAGTGTATCCTGATCAGCGCGGTAAGCGATCAAGGAACTGTCAGGGGACCACTTGAAGTCATTTTCAACCTTATCCCCGGCGAACGGCGTCCCGGAGACCTTCTCTACGTTGATGCTCGGTGGCGGGGTGGTTGTGTAGAATTCTATTTTGTCGTTGGTTTCCTGATCGGCCGTATAGGCGATCCGCAATTCTGTTTCGTTGGGTGCCCATTTAAACGCCTTAACGTCACCGCCGCTCACCGGATTTTCGGAAACCTGGGTTTTGGTCGCAGCATCCGCCGGATCGGAAGTGTAAAGCTCAAACTGATCGAGGATGTCCTCATCAGCGATAAATGCGATCAGCGAACCGTCCGGGGACCAGCCGTAATTACTTTTTTCTCCATCTTCGATATCACTCGAAATCGATGTGCTCGGCCCTGCATCATTCGGGGTAGCTAGAAGTTGAAAATCCGGGGCCACAGTCTGCACCAGGTATGCCAGCCGGGCAGCGCTCGGCGACCATCTGAAATTTAAAACATCGCTGGTGAGGGCCAAGCTGCCTGAGACGAGGGTATCCGAGGTCGTGGTAGGAAAGGTTGTGTATAATTGAAATACATCATCATTAATTTTATCGGCAATAAAAGCGATCCGACTGGCGTCCGGCGCCCATTCGAAATCCGTCACATTGCCGCCGGGAATCAAACCGTCGTTGATTTTTACGGATAAAGTTTGATCCGGCGCCGTGGTATACAGTTCGATGACATCTACGATTTGCTCATCAGCCAGATAGGCAATCCGGCGATGGTTGTCGAGGTTCGGAGACCAGGCGAAATCCTCGACATCACGATTGGTTGCCGGCATAACGGACAAACGCCTCGTCGTCGAGCTGCTGCCGTCCGGGGTATTGCTGTATAACTCAATAACATTAGCGGTCGTCTGGTCGGCCAAATAGGCCACGCGCGAGGTGTCGGGGGCCCATTGGAAGGCATATCGTCCGCTCGCCTTCTCCATGATGCCGTTTCCCGCCATGGGATCGCCGGAAATCTTGACTGGGTTGTCACTGTCGGTTTTATCCACGGACACCACATAAAGTTCAAACACGTCATCGGTGTCTTGGTCGGCCACGTAAGCCACCCAAGTGCCGTCAGTCGACACAGGCGACACCCTGAAGTCCACGACATTACCGCCGGCAACCAGGGCCCCTGAAAGTTTAACAATATTGGTGCCGTCATCAAAGGAGGCATATAGCTCTATGACCCCAGGGGTATCATTATCGGCCGTAAACACCACCGGCGCGAAGACCGCCGTTTTAGGGGTTTCTCCATCTCCGTCGCTGCTTCCACCGCAATATAGTAGAAAAAAGGATATTAGAACCGCACTCATAATTACCGCGATACTTTTCGATCCGAACCGGTCTGCCGCCATGTTGTCTCTCAACCATTCAAGCACGTTTGTCCTCCCGCAATTCATTACATATTCACCTGTCAATTATAAGGGATTGCCGCGAAAATGACAATAAACATTTAGGCCACGGCTGGCAGCCCTTGATTTTAAAGGATTTACAGACGGCAGCCAATATCAGGCCAATGCTGCTGCGGTTATGATACCGTAAAAATTAGGCGCAATATTCTAGGATTCAATATCGACATTGACAAATAGTCCCACCTCGGCTATCTGCCTAGAAGTTGCGCCGGCAGAGCCTGAAGCGGTCCGCCTTGATCGCGGTATCTAAATCGTACTCGTCCTCGTACTCGTCCTCGTACTCGGGTTTGAAAGCGGCTCAAAAGCTTCGAGGACAAGCGAGAGGACTAGGACGAAACGGCAAATGAGTTCATCGGAAACTGCGTCGATTTGACGAAGTTCCTATTCCGATCAGACCGCACGCTCGCGGCCAGCCTCAGCGCTCGTTTGAAACTACATTGGAATGACGAATGTCGATTGACGATTGACGAATACCGAATACCAAATGCCGAATGCCGAAAAACGTTTGCCGAATACCGAAACAAGGACTAAATAGTGCCGGATCCAAAACGTAAATATCCGTTAGCCGAATTATTCTCTGATGTCATAGGAGAATTCAGCCACAATCTATCGAGTCTATTGATTTTCGACATATTTTTCAAAATAATCGCCACGGTAATCTTGGGCCCGGTTTCGGCCTGGATTTTCAACCGGCTGGTGGCTTCCAGCGGGGCCTGGGTCATCGGCAATGAGCAGATCATTTCTTTTGTTCTCTCCCCGGTCGGCCTGCTGGCTTTTATTACTTCCGGGGCCTTGACCCTGGCCATCTTTTTTGCAGAGCAGACCGGCGTGATTCTAATAGCCGCTCACTTCAAGGCCGGCCGGAAGATAACGGCCTACCAGACCCTGATGCAGACTTTGAGAGTTATGCATGTCCTGATCGAGCTGGGAGTCAGGCAGGTGATTGTCAGCCTGCTTTATCTGGCGCCGCTGGCAGTCGTGGCCGGTTTAACCTTCTTCAAGGTCAGCACCCAGCACGATCTCAACTATTTGCTGGTGGAAAAACCGCCGGTTTTTTGGGTCGGTGCAGCCATGGTCGGTGGGCTTGGAATCGTAGCCTTGCTGGTGATTGCGCGGCTCTATATCCAATGGATTTTTTCAGTGCCTTTCTGCGTGATTGAGGGCGACAAGCCGGCCGCAGCATTGCACAACAGCCGCAAGCTGGTTAAGGGTCGCACGGGGCGCATCGCCGCGATCATCCTGGGATGGATTTTGCTGATTTTCGGGGCGGGCCTATTCGGCACCATTTTGTTCGATGCCCTGAGCGGACTCATTCTGAATCGGATCGGCAGCAATCCGGCCACTACAGTCGCTGTCGTCTGCACGCTATTGGGGCTGTATGGACTGCTGGCAACTGCGCTGACATTTATCGGATTTTCCACTACCAGCTTATTGGTCGCCCGTCTTTTTTGGAAATTTAACAGGGGGAAAAACTGCCGACCGCCACTGTCTCACTGGAAGATAAAGCGGGCCGATTTGACCGAAAATCCCAGACCGGAATCGTATGGACGGTCGTGATCCTGGCCCTCATTTTAGCAATCATCAGCTCTGCGCTCATTATTGACGATATCGAACTGGATCACCCGGTAGCCGTGACGGCCCATCGCGGCAGCTCGAAGGACGCACCGGAAAACACGCTCAGTGCAATCGGGCAGGCAATCGAAGACGGTGCCGACTTTGCCGAAATCGATGTGCAGGAAACCGCAGACGGGGTGATAGTGCTTTTGCATGACACGGATCTAAAGCGCATCGCTGGTGTGAACAAAAAAATTTGGCAGTTGCGCTATTCTGAAATCAAGCCGCTGGACGCCGGCAGTTGGTTTTCACCGGATTTCAGGGGCGAACACGTTCCGACGCTGATCGAAGCAATTGAAATGTCACGCAACAAAATCAAGCTGAATATCGAACTCAAGTTTAACGGCCACGAGAAACGGCTGGTGGAACGTGTGGTTGAAATTATCCGGAACCATGAGTTTGGTTCTCAATGCGTTATCACGTCCCTTAATTACAACGGACTGCAGAAAGTAAAAAAAATAGATCCAGAGTTGAAAACCGGTTTCATTATCGCAAAATCCATTGGAAATATGTTTCGGGTCAGTGCGGACTTTTTGAGTCTGGCTGCGGGAATCGTGAATCCTGATGTCATCGGGGCAGCCAAGAAAAGAAACATGAAAATCCATGTGTGGACGGTCAACCGTCCGGCAAGGATGTCCCACATGATCAATTTAGGCGTTGACAATATTATCACCGATTACCCGGCCAGGCTGTTGGCGGTTATACAGGCCAGGGATGCTTTGAGTGACGTCGAAAAATTTCTACTGGTGGCCGCGGATATGCTGAAGCGGTGATGATTTAGGCACCAGGTAAAAATCGATTCGCAGTCGAAATAATTGACAACCCCAATCAATATATTGGCGCTGGTTAGCGGCAGTTTCATTTCCCCAAAGAGCCAACCCATTGGAATCAAAACAATATTTTTTTTATTTAAGTTGGTATCGTTCTTGCTTCATGAAATTGGTATCGCACGTTTTAGTGATTGAAGGTCTCTGGAGGGAAATATTATGGGAGCCAATTTAGATAAAAATGAAAAATCCTTTTTCATCATTGATACACCGCAATGGAAACAAGGCGCCATTGCAGCCGGGATCCCCGGCTTTGCAGATAAGCTGGTGTATTCCCAGCCGGTAGAAGCTGCCGTTAAAAATTCCAATAAGAGCACCTGGCTGGTTTGTCCCCATTTATCGCAGCCGGATTTTGTTTACCGGTATTATTTGGCCTCGGGTTTGATAACCATCGTCCTGGGAAAATGCTTCTGTGAGCAATGTTTGGACAGGGTACTATCCAACAATGACTTATCCGAATTAATCGGTTCTTGCAGACCCATGACGGATCAAACGTTTCAGGAAAATTTCATCAGGCCATTGATCCACAGCAATTTCAATTTTACCAAAATGTTTGAGCAGGAAGAAGATTATGAAAATCCGCCAAAAACATGGATTACCTGCTCTCACACCGCCACCCGCAGTTCACTTAAAAAGGCTTACGCAAGCGGCGGACAGCTCTTCATATTTGAAGGATTCTTCACCTGCCAGGACTGTTTTGAAAAAATTCCGACCGACAGCCTGGTGGACTTGCTGTACGAAGGCGAATCCATGACCGACACCTTTTTTCAAAACAAGATAATTGATTCCCTTTACAACATTAATTATGAAAGCCTGGATGCTGTCGGGCACTTTCTCTGTGAGGCAAATCTATAGCAAAAAGCGAATCCCCGTTCGAACTCAGAGGACAGAGGACAGAAGACAATAGTCAGATGACAGAAGTCAGAGGTCAGAGGTCAGATGACAGAGGACAGAAGTCAGAAGACAGATGACAGATGACAGAAGTCAGATGACAGAAGACAGAAACCAATTGTTATTGGTTATTTGTTATTCGTTATTAGACGCATCATTGCGAAATGCTGATAACCCACAGATAAATTCCAGATATCCCTAAATACTTCGCATTTGGTATCCAGAATCTAGTTCCAAAATCAGATACCCCTCCCACCCTATTCTCCATTCTTACATTGGCCGTGCACCAAACGCCGAGTGCCGAGCGCCTTTCACCTTTCAGCTTTGAGCTTTCAGCTTTGAGCTATCCTTCCCACAACGCGCAACCCGCTACCCGCTACCCGCTACCCGCAAACCCGCAACCCGAATTCGCATCTTTCTTGACCCGGCAAAATAATTTTTCTATATTGCCGGTCACAAGAAACTACATAACCCTGTTACAGAAAAGGAGGTGCCAAATCCATGTCTGAAAAAACCGAAAAAAACCTGGCCTATGCATTTGGAGCCGAATCAAAGGCGGCGGCACGCAACGAAGTTTTCGCAAAAAAGGCAGATGCGGAGGGCTACACCCAGGCCGCTCGCCTGTTTCGGGCAGTCTCTGATGCGGAGTCGGTCCATTCACGCCGCTTCCTCATGCTCATGCGCGGCAAAATCGGATCCACCGAGGAAAACCTGGCAGCGGCGTTTGAAAACGAAATCAAAGCCAATGCCGAGGAGTACCCGAAGCTGATCAAAGAAGCGGCGGATGAGGGTCAGGATGCGGCGCTAAAGGCCTTTTCCCATGCACGAGATGTGGAAAGCCGCCATGCTGAACTGTACAAAAAAGCCATCAACGATATGATCGCTGATCGTGAAACCGAGTATCACGTCTGTCAGGTGTGCGGCTACATCGCCGAAGATGAAGCCCCGGAACGCTGCCCGGTATGTGCCGCAATCAAGGCAAAATTTAAAGCCATACGCTGATTCCGGACCGAGAAACAAGGAGTATTCGTGATGTCGATCACACAGGGTAAAACACAGGTATCGATCGTCAAAACCAATCCCCAGCCGGATTACCTTCAAATTCGACACGCCGTCCAGCAGTCATTGGATCTAATCGGCGGAATCCAGGACATTGTCCAACCCAACGACCTGGTTCTGATCAATCCCAGCTGGGTGGCGCCTCCGGTGGAAAGAGAAGCCGGGTGCATTACGATCCCCGAAGTGACCCGGGCGGTGGCGGACATTGTCACCGAATGCGGCGCACGAGCGGTGATTGCTGAATCCGCGGCGGTCGGCGTCGACTCGGAAAAGGTCATCGCCCAATCGGGATATTTAAAATTGCGCGACCTGGGCTACGAGGTCATCGACCTGAAGTCGCTCCCAGGCATAGTGGATCTGCCGGTTGAAAATGCCAGGGTTTTCGAAAGCATCCAGACCTGGGACCTCGTGCAGCAGGCGGATGTGATCATCAGTGTTCCGAAGTTAAAGACCCATGATCAGACGGAAATGACCTGCTCTATAAAAAAACTCAAAGGATTGTTGACGGACAGTAATAAAAAAGCAATGCACCGCCGGGGTCTTTTCGAAGGCGTGATCGATCTCTTGGCCGCTGTAAAGCCCAGCCTGGCCGTTGTCGACGCGATTATTTGCCAGGAAGGGGTGGGACCGGTTTTCGGTAAACCGGTGGAGATGAATCTGGTTCTGGCTGGCAAGGATCTGGTTGCCGTGGACGCCGTGAGTGCCAGGCTTATCGGCTATCATCCCCGTGAAACCCTGCTGACGGTCAATGCTGCCGAGCGCGGCCTGGGAGTTATGAATTCGAACCGAATCGAGATCGTGGGGGAGAAGCTTACGGATGTCCGGCGCCGCTTTTTGCGCGCAATCGAGGATGAACCGGTCGCGATGGAAGGCTTTGAACTGATCCACGGCCCGGCGACCTGCACGGGCTGCCGCAATACGGTGATGAGCGCCTTGGTCGACATGCGCAATGCCGACCAGCTCATGTATCTGCCGGGGGTCACCGTGCTGACCGGTGAAGCTCCGAGGCCGACCGATGTTCCGGCTGAGGATATCGTCACCGTGGGTTTGTGCATGCAGGACAATCAGAGTGCCAGACATGTTAAGGGCTGCCCCCCGAACAATTACCTGATCGTCAAGGCCATTATCGGCGAGCGGGCCAAAGCGGGCCGCATGTATGCAGATGAAAACCCGCAATAGGACCGTCGCCCCTAACTGATCGGTATCAGATTCCGGGTTTGAGCCAGCCCGGTGTGACGTGATGGAGCGAGAACATCCAGCGCTCTTAATTGACTCTTACAATGAGTCAACTATTATGGACCCGACATGGGTCGATTTGCGCAAAATTGAGAAGTTATCGGATAAAATCAGTAATTGAAATGAGATAATATTCCTTCAATGCCTAAATTCCCAAATTCCTAAATACCTGAATTCATGTTCAGATTATAAAATACGGCCGACCGCATCGACAAACGGCCGTATGTGTCCTATTTTGAAGGTCGATTGTACGGTAGACGATTACCTATACACCACTAAAACCGACGGAGGAATAAGATGACCGACCCCAAACCATCCCGCTATGAAAGCCCCTGCGAACAATATACTTACGACCCGGAAGCCGGCGACTACGAACGCAATATCCCACCGGGCACGCCCTTTGAAGACTTGCCGGAAGATTGGTGTTGCCCGGAATGCGGCGCGGAAAAAGAATACTTCGAAGAATTGGACGACTGAGCTATCATCATCGGTTACCATACCGGTCCGAAAATTCCCAATCGTAGGGTGGGCTGCCACGGGCCGCGGCGAAGTCACGCTGCAAGCGTGACGAAGACGGGTGCCCACCAAAAAACGCTGATTTCATCTGTTCATTGTGGTCAAAGGCCACCCTACACCAACTATACGGGACTCGACCGCAGCTAAAAGCCAGCGATGATATTTCAGTTTCGACTTTTCCCTGTAATTCTAAAAGGCGTGATCAATTTCAGTTTTATACATGCAGATGAAAAAGATTTTTAACGAATGTGATAATCGACTGAAGCCAGCACAGTCTCGAAGGCCTATGTACTAATCCCAAAGTCATCCGCTGACTATCCAAAAGCAAACAACGGCTCTAACAATTCCTTTTAAAACAGACCCAATTCCATTAAATCCAACACTCCATTACACCAATACTCCATCACTCCAGTACTCCAATACTCCAGTGGTTTCACCCGGCAGGCCATACGCTCAAAGTGGGTCAGGCCGCCTCGCTGGTCACCGATTTCTTCCGGTAGCCCTCCGCCAGCAGTTTGATAGGATGGATGGAATCGCGCATGGTCCCCTGCCGTATTTGCATCCCGCAAGCCCCGCACCCTGTTGCAAGTTGATCCGTGGTGGAGGAAGCGATCTCGTCAAATAGGCGCTGTCCGATTTTCATGGATAGATCATAGTTTTTCGATTTCAGACCGTAGGTGCCGCCCATGCCGCAGCACTTATCCGAATACTTATGGACCCGCAAGCCGGGAACGAGCTGCATCAGCTCGGCCGGTTCACCCGTCACGCCCAGCGTTCTCAAGTGACACGGCGCGTGATATCCGACCGTCATGTCCAGCCGGTTGAAATCCGTCTTCAGTTCGCCACGGGCGTGCATTTCCTTAAGGTATTGATGGATGTCGTAACAATGCTCAGCAACTTGCCCGGCTTTCTCGGATCCGACGATCTTGGGGTATTCGCATTTCACCGCCACTGCGCAGCTCGGCTCACTGAAAATGATCGGCAGGCCTTGGGCCGCGTATTCTGACAGCAGAGCGATGTTATCGTTGATGTCATCCAGGATATTGTTCTGGCCGCCGGCGCTGATTCGGGCGATGCCGCAGCACTTGACTTCGGGCATAATTACCCGAAGGCCGTTGTGCTCCAGGACCTCGATGACTGCCAGTCCTTCTCCTTCAGGATCGTTGTAGTTGGCGAAGCATCCGAGGAAAAATACCACGTCGCGGTTTGTCTCCGGAGCCTTGCGTTTCGCAAGTATTTTTCTGAGCGTGCGATGGCGAAAGCGGGGCAGTTGCCGGGTGGCTTCCAACCCTATCGCTTGCTGCAGCCCCCAGCGCACCGGGGCCAGTGATGTGGCAAGATTCGCAACCGGCGCCAAGAGGCTGCCCTGCCTGCATAGGGTTGCGGTATCGGACAAAACCCGGTTGGAAAAATCCTCCCCCTTTCGGCAAACGAAATCGTAGCGGCCAGTCACAGCCAGCCACGGCACGTCGACACCGGAGGGACACTCTGTCAGACACCGCTTGCAATTGATGCACGAATCGATGATTTTCTTGAATGCGGGGTCCCCTAAAATCGCCGGATCAAGTTTACCGGACATCAGTTCCCGGTAAAGAGTGATCTTACCTCTGCCTTTGGCCCATTCCTCCAGGTGATTGCTGGCAATCGGACAATAGGAGCGGCAACTGGCGCATCCGGAACAGCTGGCAATCTGCTCCTGCAGGCTGACCGTGTCAAATGAGGTTCCGGTCGGAACGATGGTAAAGTCCGGTCCATATTTCAGTTTCTGCCCGAGAAGCATTTCGTTCTCCGATATGATGACACCCGGGTTCATGATGCCATACGGATCGAACAGCGCCTTGATCTCCCGCATCGCATGATATAGGTTGGGATACTGGCGCGCCACATATTGGCTGCGCAGCCGGCCGTCGGCATGCTCACCACTGACCGTCCCCTTCAGGCTCAAGACGAGATCGAACACCGCGTCTGCAAGCTCCAACATGGTTTTGACGTCTTCTGGCTGCCGCAGGTCCAGGATGGCCATGGTATGCAGATTGCCGTCACCGGCATGCCCGTAGATAGCCGCTTTTACGTTGAATCTGTCAAAGAGACGGCGCAGGCCGCTAATATATTCCGGCAGCCGGCTGACATGAACCGCCGCGTCCTCAATGAAAGCGATAGGCCGCCGGGGGCCTTTCATTCGGTTGAGAATCGGACCGGAAATGGAACGAACCTTGCTGAACTTGGCCATATCTGCTTTATTTCTGGCTTGAACGACGCTCACTGCCAGATGGTTATCCTCGAGCAGGCGTTTTCCAACCGCGTCAAATTTTTCCAGGAGTTTGGCATCGCTGTCTTCCTGAAACTCGATAAAGAGGGTGGCTTCGGTGTTTTTCGGAAAATATTCTGACAGCTCAGGCTTTTGCTCCCGGGCCAGATCAAGAATATGCTTTTCCATAATCTCAATCATCGATGGCCCCTCCGAAAGAATCTGCTGGGTAGCCTCGCCCACCTTGCCAAGATCGTCGAAATAGACGAAGCCGCTCAGGGTCTTCTGCGGGATCGATGACAGGCGCAGGGTGGCCTCGGAAACCAAGGCGAGTGTCCCTTCGGAGCCCACCAACAGCGGGGTGAGATCCAGGAAGCCATTTTCCATCAGGTCCCACAGGTAATAGCCACAGGAATTCTTGGTCGTAAAGGGCCGCTCCGGCTCCATATATTGGCTGTAATTATTCAGGATAACGGAAATATCCCGGTACAAGCGGTCATTGTGCGTCTGCGGTGTGCCCGTGCGGCCGCCGGCTCCTGCCGACACCGCCCTGGGTCCCGTCCGCACGATTTCCCCGCTGGCGAGAACCAGCTCCAGCGAGCTGACTTGGGACCGGGTCGTTCCGTATTTGACGGCATGCGGACCACTGGAATTATTGGCAATCATCCCGCCCAGGGTAGCGGCATCTTGGGTTGACGGATCTATCGGGAAATACAGACCGTAGGGCACCAGATACCGGTTGAGCTCGGCCAGCACGATGCCGGGCTGGATCCTCACCCATTGTTCTTCTGCGCTGAAATCCACGACCTGGTTGAGGTACCTGCTGAAATCGATGATGATCCCCTCGCCGAGCTCGTTGCCCGTCCGGCTCGTGCCCCCTCCGCGCGCGGTAATAGGGATCTTGTGTTCCCGAGCGAATCCGATAGTTGCCACAAGATCGTTTGTTGAACGGGGCTGGACAATTGCCCGCGGTTTAATCCGATATAGCGATGCTCCGCTGCTGTAGAGGGAACGGCTCAAATCACTGTCCAGGACGTCCCCTTCGATTTGTTTGCTCAACGGTTCAAATAGGCGGTCTTTTACCGGCATGTAAAGATCTTCTTTCTCAAAGCATTATCTCAGACGCATAAAATTATGACCATAAATTAATGGAATGTTTGGACCATGTCAAACAAATTAGAAATACCAGGCACTTAAATTCCCGGTGTTCTAAAAAAATATTTTCTTGGCGTCTTAGTGCATATGTGGCTAACTGCGGTTTATCCCGGTTGGGTTGCATTCGCTAACCGAGTTTTGGGAGAATAAGAAGCATGACGAAAAGCCACGGGGGTGTCCAGACCGAGTTCGACCTGGTATCGATTGATAGCTTATCATTCCGAACCCTACGCGACTGAATTCGTCAATTTTAAAGCACAGGTCATTCAACCTAGTTCACGCGCCCGTGGGGTGGCTGGGCCAACCAGAAGGGCCGCAGCATTAATGCCGCAGCCCCTTGGACAAATTCGATATTTGTTAGCGGTAAATCTTGCGACCTTTTTTAACGACTGTAACTCCGATCCTGTGATTTTTAAATGCTACTTTGAAGACCGCATCTTCGCGTGGAACATGACGGTGATGGTAGGCGTAGGTGTCATGTTCGTGGTAGCTCTTTTTATGGCGGTATCCATGCCGGTAATGTTTTCTGGGCTTGTAATGATCGGATCTCCAGCGATGATGGCGTTTGTCATAGTAGTGATAGAAACCGTACTTGCACCAATACCCGGCAAGGTGATTTTTCCGGTAGTGGCGGTGCTGATGTTTTCGGTGGTGCCTCCAGTGGTGTTTCCAGGGTTTGAAATGCTTTTGTGGTTTATGGTGGCCGTACGTTTTTCCTTGGCGTTTGTGATGCCGCTTACTCCAGTCATGGGCGATCGATACGCTGGAGCTTAGAAATACCAGAGTGGCTGCGCTGATTATAATTTTTCCAATTCGTGATTTCATGGGTTACCTCCGTAATTGATTTGTGATTTTAGCCCATAAGACGGGCGATTCCGAAAAAGGTCTACAATTTTTTATATTTTGTTACCCTTTTCGAGAAACCGTCTCATTACCATATAAAAGCTGAATCAAGTTTGCGCGCGAGAGTCCACCGTGAAACCACTCCTCCTCATCATTGCCGTAACATCCTTATTGCTGATGGGATTATCTCAAGCATTTGGATCAAGTTTGCTCCGGGGAAAAACTCCATCCGTCAACAGATGGCCATACAGCTTCGGAGACCGCTACATCTACGACAATGGCGGTTCAAGGTGGAATTATGAAAGTACCCGCAAACACGGGGGATTTCGACTTCACCCCGATAACCGGCACGCCAAACATCGACACTTGCGGTTCATACACAGCTTCAAGCGCCCCACCAACGAAAAGTTGGACGGGCTAATTAAGCACCTTACAAGACACAGTTCTCCTCATCGAAACGGCCCATTCCATCCTGTGAAGCGCTCCCGTAATTATCATATTGGCCGCTAAAACATTCCTGTGCATCCCCCTGTAAACTCTTGGAGAAGACGAAAATAAATGTTGATTTTGTCGAACTTGCAGAGGATATTCGATCTCAGTAAGGAAAGAAATCCCAGCAAGACATGTGATGGTTTAATGTCGGAATCATTCCATGCTGGTTGACTCCTTTCTGTGATTCATGTATTCAAATCCTGCCAGTCACGGGCTATGGGTAGCACCTGGCAGTCCCACGCCTGCAAAAAGAGTGCACGGGTTCGTATTCGATTCGCCTGAGAACAAGGTTGGCCGGCCATCGGCAACTGACGCGGGATCAACATTCTCCGTTAGCATATGCGCGGACTTGGTTTGCATGTGCCACTAAGTGTGAAAGTTGAATCGCTCCCTATAATTTGATAGTTTTCGTAACCTATCGGAGGAAATTCATGCAGGATTCAAGGCCCAACATTGTATTTATCATTACCGATCAGCAGCGGTACGATACGATTGCCGGTCAGGGTTTTCCTTTCGTCGATACCCCGAATCTGGACAGGCTGATTGATGAAGGGGTTTGCTTTACAAATAACTTTGTATCCGCCCCCTCATGCGGTCCTTCCCGGGCAAGTCTGTTTAACGGCTACTATCCCCATACCACCGGAATATACAGAAACGCAGACCACTGGCAACACTCATGGGTGGAGAATCTTTCCGATGCCGGTTATTACTGCGTCAATATCGGCAAAATGCATACGTCCCCTTACGAGACGCCGCTGGGATTTCACGAACGCTTTGTGGTCGAAAATAAAGATCGTTATTTAGAAGGCCGCTATTTTTTCGATCGCTGGGATCTTGCCCTGCAGGCTAACGGCTATATCAAGCCCCAGCGGGAATTATATCGAAAAAGACCGGACTACAGGGAGCGCCTGGGGGCATTTGAGTGGGAATTGCCCGAGAAATTGCATTCTGATTTTTATGTTGGGGATTTAGCCACCTGGTGGCTTGAAACCAAACCCAAATCCGAGCCCTTATTTCTCCAGGTCGGTTTTCCCGGTCCGCATCCACCCTATGACCCGATCCCAAGATATTTGGAACCTTATATGAGCAAGGATCTACCAATCCCGGAGGTTTCACAGGAAGAGTTGGATGCTCTGCCTCCACCCCAAAAGGCTGCCAATCTGCGCAATACGAAAGTCGATTTTGACTCCATCGCCTGGACCCTGAATCCCACCCGGGAGCAGCTTTACCGGATTCGGGCGCATTACCTGGCAAACGTGACAATGATCGATGAAAAGATCGGTCAAATTTTAAAGGCTCTGGAAGAAAAGGGATATTTGGAGAATACAATTGTAATATTTACTTCCGATCACGGCGATTGCCTGGGTGATCACGGCCGCATCCAGAAATGGTGCATGTACGATGCGGTGACCAGAACACCTCTGATAGTATGGGGACCGGGTTATTTTAAAGGCGGGCAAAAAGTTGACGATCTGGTGCAGCAGTTTGACATCGTGCCGCTGATTCACGAACTGGCCGGGGCTGATTGCCGAGCATCCTGGGAGGCCAAGTCCCTGGTACCGCTAATAAGGGGAGAAAGCACAGAGCCTCATCGCGAATATGTATTCGCAGAACAGCGATCAGACTCCGTCAGCTCCGGACTGACTGAAATGGAATACATGACGATGGTCAGAAGTAAAGACTGGAAACTTGTCCACTACCTTGGATGTGATTGCGGAGAACTATATAATCTAAAGGAAGATCCAAATGAAGAAAAAAACCTTTGGACGCGGGCTGATTGCAAAGAAAAAAAAGATGAATTGCTGGAAGTTTTATTGAATTGGCGGATTCGCAGTGACAACCTGACAGCGGACTGGACGAAACCCCTGCGGTAAGCAATAGACTGCGGATCATGCAAACAATGGCAAAAAACAATCAGCGATCGGCCAAATCCTTTTCATTCAATTCTGATACTTCGATTTTCATCTATGGAGCGATAGGCCGCCAGGACGGCCTGGATGTTCTTTCTGGCTTCTTCCCCGCTTACGGCAGGTTTCCTTTTTTCCTCGACACACTGCAGGAAATGTTCGATTTCCGCTATATAACAATTATTGGCTTTAACCTTTTGGATTTCCCAGTCGCCGTCGGCAAGTAATTTTATGTCCGGTGAACGGGCGGCTATCCAAACCGAACCGTCGGTGGTGATGGCACCGCTGTCACCATAAATCGCAATCCCGTTTCCGGCATAGGGCAGAGCCCCGCTTGTAGCGATGGCACCATAACCGCTCCTTTTAAACTTCAAAGTCGCGGAGATGGTATCCTCTCCGTTGCAGTCAATAAACAGATTCTGGCTGAAGGCACATATTTCTTCAATCTCGTCATCGACGAGGAAACGCAGGACATCGATGGCATGAATTCCCATATCGAACAGAACACCGCCGCCGCCGATGTTCCGATTCAAGCGAAATTGATCCGTGGTAAAAGCATCCCCCTGGTTTTTTTTGAAAGAAGTAATAATTTCGGCCCTGGCGATACCCACGTTGCCAATATGCCCTGTTGAAATCATATCCCTGACTTTTTGGTGAATTGCATGAAACCGCATATTATGGGCAATCATCAGGCTGACGTTGTTCTGTTTAGCAGCCGCAATCATTTGATCACATTCTTCGAGAGTCGGCGCCATTGGTTTCTCACACAGGATTTGCTTACCCGATTGGGCTGCCAGCTCAGTATGCTCGCAGTGCAGAAAGGTTGGAGACGCAATGTAGACGACATCAACGGTGGCATCATTGCACAATGCCTCGGCCGAGTCATAAAATTTTGGCACCTCGTGCTTTTTGGCAAAGGCCTCGGCCTTGGTCTTATCTCTGGCCATTATAGCCACTATGCGCGAGTTTCTGGATTGTTTTATAGCCGGCGCGAAGACATTGTCGGCAAATCTTCCCGCTCCGATTATACCCCAGTTAAATTCCATGGTTTCCTCCAGGTTTCATATTTAATTCAATTTCTATAATTTGTTTTTTGGGCCAGATCATAAATGATCAGCTATACCGAAATTCAAGGCCGAGGAATTAAGGAATTTTGGAATACTGGAATATTGAGTTTAATTTGGATGCGGTCTAGACTCTAATTGATGGCACTGACCATAAAAAAATCCGCTCGAATTCCGATTTTGTTTCCATTATTCCATTTTTCCATCATTCCAATATTCCAAGGTCTAAATGGTAGACATCACCCTTAGGGACTGGACCAAAGTTTGACTCTCCTGTACCAGATCTTCATCTGACTTCGCCTTCGGCACTAATGCCCTGAATCGATGTCTTTCCCGCAATGACGATTGCTTTGATTTCAGTGCTGATGGATTTTCCGGCCGGAATCGCAAACAGTGTCTGAGGATCGACCGGGTAAGGTAAGCTCGTAAAAGGTTCCAAAGCAACCGTATACGCACGGCCGTACCAGGGGCTAATGTTTTTATAATTATAGCATCCCCAGAACCAGAGATATTTGAAAATATCCTTGTCCCAGACCAAGCCGAAACCAATCCTCTTTTTTTGGTTGATGAGGGCGTACCATCCGTCAGACAAATCTTTAAGATAGTACATATTCCATTGGTCAGAATTTTTAGCTAAAATCCGGCTATAATCTTGGCCGTCGTGGATCGGCCAGGAATACCGAGTTTTTGCGGGATCAATCATTGATTCCGCCGGCGCAAAAACCGCACAATATTCATCCAAAAAACCTTCCCCAAAGGCCGGATGGTGACCCCACATGACACCAAGATCCACTTGCCCCAGGTTTTCGATGGTCTCGTTAATTGACAATACGGCTTCTTTGCCTTTTAAGGTAAGGATTTTTTCCACATAAAAAGGGGTCCTGATGGTTCGGGTCCAAAGTTTGACTTTGACCTCTTCAGCAGTGTCTTTAATAATTGTGCACTTCCATGGGAGTCCCCACAGTTTCCCATGATTTCCGATTCTGGCACCTGTCAGTTCGAATCCGTCTGCACCGACGGGAAACATTTCCTGCCATCCGCCTAAATAGTAATCCCTGAAGTCAATCTGGTTCGGGACGGATTGGATGTACTTATACATGTCGGCATGTTCCAGCGGCGAGCGCCAGATGAAATCCGTATCGGTCGGTTTATGCAGGAATTCAATAATATCGCTTCCCTTATCCAGCAAAATAGAGATGCGCAGTCTCTCGTTTTCCATGACCAGAAGACGAGAATTCATAAAGGAATACGCATCCGAAACCCGACAGCCAAAGTTTCTTGTCATCAGGGTTGTTCCTTTTCGCAAACAAGCTAAAATCAAAAAATATCCTAATTAAGGCAGGCAACGGCGTCGTATCAACAATTTGTTGTCGATGTTAATGGAGTCATTGTGCTTCAAAGGTACAATTGAGCTAAAATTTATAATGGTTAGAATACCTTAATTTTAGGCACTTTAGAACAATTTAGGCAATTTAGGCATTTATCCGTTGAGATTCAAATTGTTCACTGGCCCGGCAGAGGACATTTTTCGAGCTTCGTCTCGAAGAAAACCTGAGCAATTACAAAAGCAGGACTCCCTTAAAATAGCCCTCTTTTCGTTGCTCGATGACGCCGTCGTTGAATAAATTCTCCAGCTCCTCAAGGTTTACCCGGTGGGTTATCATCGGCATCACTTCAATTTTATGATCGGCAATCAAATCGATGGCAGTCGGCATGCTCCACGGGCAGCCTGATGATCCGTAAATCGTTAGTTCTCTCCGATGCATGTCCTGCATGTCCAGGCTTGCATTTTCGCTGTATATGCCGAATACCATCACCCTGCCTTGCTTCCGGGTCACTTTCAGCGTGTCAGCCAGAGCCCGGGTCGATCCGGAAGCTTCGATGCCGACATCAACTCCGCGTCCATGGGTGATATTTAAAATCTCGTCAATTGCGTCTTTCTTATCGATGTTGATCGTGATATCTGCGCCAAGCTTCATTCCCAATTCCAGGCGCTCTGCCCGGGTTCCGATCAAAATGACCGTCGAGGCTCCGGCAATTTTGGCCAACTGCACAAAACAGATTCCTCCGGGCCCCGGTCCGAAAACGGCAACGGTCTCTCCGATTCGAAGCGGGATCATATTCATGGCATGCAGAGGGTCGGCCAGGATATCGATTAAAGCGGCCTCATCCCAGTCCATTTCGGCCGGAATCGGATAGCACGACATACCCGGCATGACGAAAAACTCAGCATAAGCTCCGTTGTGGGTCTGCATGCCCAGAATATCACGGTGATCGCATTGCCAGTAGGACCCTTTTCTGCAAAATTCACATCTGCCGCAAAAAATCCCGGGATCTATCACGACCCGATCTCCGACCCTGATATTGTCGACACCATCGGTCACTTTTTCGACGACGCCGCACGCTTCATGGCCCAGTATGAGCGGTGCTTTGGCAGGGGCGAATCCGCCCGTATAGATCTCCAAATCACTTCCACAAACTCCAACGGATTTGGTTCTGATCAATACGTCGCCTGCACTCGGTTGAGGCTTTTCGACCTCTTTGAGCTTCATTTTGTAGGGCCCTTCCCATACCAGAGCCTTCATTTTGCCCATTGCCGGCCTCCCTCTTTAAACGACTTCAGGTCTGGATGTAATGCGGGAATATAAAAATACCGGTTCATTCCCGCATTAATCCCAGTGCTTCTACCCTAAATGAGCGAAAAGCGCTCATTTAGGTGTTATTGGTTATTTGTTAATCGTTATTAGAATTAGTAGGGAGTCTGATCTTACATTTCTACCATTAGTGAGATGTAAAAACGGATATCATCCCCTTTAAACCATTAACCAATAACGAATAACTAATAACTCCCAATTGGTTTTTAACTCCATTGGGATTCTGCTCTAAATCAATTTATCGATATACTTTCTGATGATTTAAAATGGAGAAAGTATAGTCCGCCACCGAGATGTTGCTACTGGCCGATTAATTTCAGATGCCCCTGGGTGGCTGCTTCAGCATCGGCCTCAGCCTTCTTGACGGCGGCCATAAAATCATCCACCAGTTGATCGCCGAATTGCTTCCTCAAATAATCGGTGACCGGTTTCTGGGTGACTTTTCTGAATTCGTCTCTTTCAGCGGGCGTCGGGGTGTATACCTCGACACCTTTGGACAACAATGTGTCCACTTCCTGGGCCGCCAGCGTTTCAGACATTCCCCTGCATACCTGCTGTGCATGCCGCCCGGCTTCGATCAATATTTTTCGAGCCTATCTACATTTTTAAGGTTAGTGTGACCGTATCTGTCACACCCATGGTGTAAGATCTCCTTAAAAGAACAAACGAAAGGAGATCTTATGAATATCGATCAATTAAGACAACAGTTTCCGGA
>Ga0209367_1000022_pt1 | contig 89614 bp, 65 predicted proteins | sample WorMetLIZISLAND2_FD_187412 | JGI IMG/M metagenome (GOLD analysis project Ga0209367, IMG submission 187412) | Marine gutless worms symbiont microbial communities from Max Planck institute for Marine Microbiology, Germany - Olavius geniculatus... ...
TGGGTCAGAATACGGCTTGCCAACCAGCTGAGACCATTGGCTGAGCGGCAGTAAAACCAAATTCAGAAAATATGAAGCATTCATTATTGCTTGCGCTCCAAAAATGTCGATTCCAGCAACAAACCGTACAATAATTAACCCCGATTCAAACAACGAACTACGGACAACAGACTACGAACCATTCTGCAAGAATTCCGGCTTTACACTGATTGAACTGATCGTTGTCATCGCATTGATGGGCTTGATGCTTGTATTTTCTCTTCCCCGGTTGCAAAGCAATCCGTTCCTCGACGACACGAAAAAGAGCTCCCGCTGGTTGATCAACAAAGTCCGGTCCTTGAAAGAAAGCGCCATGCGAGATCAAAAGCGCTACACGTTGCACTTTGATCTGGACAGTGGGATGGTATGGGAAACCAATGAATCGATGTCCCAGGAGGACATCGAGAACTCGCTTATGGACGGCTACTCCCTGCCGGATGATCTGAGAATCGTCGATATCGAGTATCCGACCACCGGAAAGATATATTCCGGCCGGGCCGAGATAGTTTTTCACAAGGCCGGCTATACGAGCAAGGCCCTGGTGCATATGCAGGATGGTGATAAAGACCTGAGTTTCCTGATCGAGCCCTTTCTGCCCGATGTGCAGATTTTTGAAAAATATGCCAGTTTCGAGGATTGAGGCGCGTCGCGACGTATTGGTATATTCGATTGGAGATAGCAGCAATTCCATAATTTCCGATGTAATACTAAATGGTTTAGGGTGTAAGGTATAGGGTGTAAGGTGTAAGGTATAGGGTATAAGGTGTAGGGTATAGGGTTTAGGGGGAAAGTTATGGGGCTGGATTAATGAGCCATAATGGATAATTTAATAAAACTGCTAAACTCAATGAACTTAAACCTTATACCGTAACCCTTATACCTTACACCCTATACCTTACACCTTATACCTTAAACCCTATACCTTACACCCTATACCATACACTCATGAGCAATGAAGCTTAGGGTATCATCAAATAGTGTCAACAAGCCGGTAGCGGCCGACCCGCAACCCGCATCCGGCTTCACCCTGCTCGAGGTGTTGATCGCAATGCTCGTCATGGCGGTGGTGCTGGTCAGTGTCTACCGGTTGCACTCCCAGACCTTGACCATGACAACTGCCAACCGGTTTTATACCCAGGCGCCCCTGCTGGCCCAAAGCAAGATGTCACAGCTGGAGGCGGCATCCTCAGATCTGGTTTCAGGAGACTCCGGTGATTTCGGGGATAAATTTCCCGGCTACGTTTGGAGCGTCGTTACCGAGGACGTGTCATCTGAAGCCCTTGGGGAGTCTGCTGAAGATTTAAAGCGCATCGATGTGACAGTTTCCTTAAACGAGTTCGAGTACACCGTCAGGTTATATCGCCTGATGAGCGAATGAATTGGAATGTGGAAGTCGGAATGCGGAAGGTGGAATTTTTTTATTGCGGATTGCAGAATATTTCGATTGCGGATTGCAGAATGCGGATTGCGGATTGAATCAACAATAATATCCGCTATAACCTTTCTGGTTCTAAGTTATGAATTGTGTTATCAAAATGTTGAATAGCATATCTCGGATTACGAGACCAAGCGCTTTGCGCCATGCGCCATGCGCCATGCGCCGGCCCGCAACACGCAACACGCATCCCGCTTCCGGTTTCACCCTGCTCGAAATTTTACTGGCCTTTTTAATTCTGGCCATTGTGGTTTCCACCATTCTGGGGTCTTTTAATGCGGTATTTTCGACGACCGATACGCTGGAAAACAGTGGGAAATATTATGTTATGGCAAAAAATTGCCTGAACCGCATGACACTCGATCTGGCGGCCCTGTATGTCACTCAGCCGCCATTTTACAAAAAACCTGAATTTGACGATCCCCCCGACCCCTATCGAATAGTCGGCTCCAATGTCGATATTGGTGGCATAGGTTTTGCATCATTGAGGTTTACCAGCCGGGCCCATATTGCGCTTGACAACAGCAGCCGCGGCGGAATCGCAGAGATAGTTTACTACGTTCAGACTAGGACCGACGGTCAGCATGTGTTGAAACGTGCCGACCATCTATTTCCTTATCCGCCGTTTGAGGAAAAGGGCGCCGATCCGGTACTATGTCAGCATGTCAAATCATTGGCATTTAAATATTACGATACCGAAGGCGAGGAATCTGAAGAGTGGAATTCCGACACAGATGACTACGATCATGCAACCCCGACGGCAATCGGTATTCAACTGGAGATCGGCACCGAAACCGAATCATACAATTTTGAAACGACGGTTCGTTTGGCGGTTCACCGCAAGAAGTTGGAATGATTCAGTTCTGCAATTAGGGTATGGAAAGTTCGGATCGGGGATTGTTATGGTTTTAAGCAGGAAAAAGAAATTAAGCCACGAATTAACACGAATAACCACGAATTAGTAACTAGAAACTAAAAGCATGGGCATTATAATTCGAAACATTATTCGTGCCAATTCGTGTTAATTTGTGGCTTAATCGAAAAATCAAAATGGTTAGATTGCCGATAACCAAGCAAACAATGCTCAATACCGTACAAAACAACCGCGGCATCGCGCTGCTGATCACGATCTCGGTGACAACGATCCTGGTGGCGGCGGCCCTGGAATATAACCGAAGAGCTCGTTTGGCGGTCATTTCAACTGCGGCCGCCCGGGACCGGTTGACGCTGGCCTATATGGCGTCATCGGGGGTTCATATTGCCATGGCGCTGCTGGCCAAAGATAAATCGGAATCCAATTATGACTCTTTGGCGGAGGACTGGGCCGTTCCGGAAAAAATTGAAGAATTGCTTCAGGAGGTTCCCTTTGACGAGGGTAAACTATCCGTTGCAATTAGGGATGAGTTGAGCAAGATTCAAGTCAACGCCCTGGTCAAGTTTCCGGACAGTCGTCAGTTTAACGAATCCCAGGTTATGCTGTGGGATCGATTCTTGAGGTTTATCAGAAACGAGGAAGAACTGGAGGATGACAGTGATCCGGTGGCGATTGTCAACTCGGTCAAGGACTGGCTCGACAGCGGCGACGATGAAGCCACCACCGGTTTAAGCGGAGCTGAATCGAGCTACTATGAAGATCTTGATCCGCCATATGCCAGCCGCAACGGCCCAATACAGGATTTGGATGAACTGCTGCTGATTAAAGGCATCACCCCCCAGATCTATTACGACAACCCGGACGCACCGGGTCTGGCAAGTTTTATGACCGTTCACGGGATGACCGCAGGTGCCGGAACATCTTTCAGCTGGCCGGGACGAATTAATATTAACACAGCTGACGGACCGGTAATCGCAGCGCTATTGGGGCTCGAAGACCAGGATCTGGCCCAGGCCATCGTCGAATTTCGCCAGGAGGCGGCGGAAAATAAAGATAGCCATGACTTTTCAAATCCTAGGTGGTATAAGGAGATACCGGGATTCGGTGATGTTGTCATCAATCCCAGCCTGGTATCGGTAGGCAGCGATGTGTTTCAAATCAAATCGGATGCCTCCATCGACACGACCGAAGCCTCCATTATCGCAGTCGTACAGCGGGTGCAAGATCCCGAATCCCGCAAATGGACGTGTAAAGTTTTAAGCTGGAAAACGGAATGAGCAGAAAAGTTCTTGGAATTGACATAGGCCGCGAGTCCGTTTCCGCCGTGCTGGTAACAACCAGTTTGCGTGAAAACCGGATTGATGCTCATGCTCATATCCCGCTGCCCGAAGCTGACGAGGACGATAATCAATTCAGGGCGGCCCTGGATCTGCTGTGTGGTGAGATCGATCCCGCTGGTTGTGATTGTGTGGTCTCCATTTCCGCCGATCATTTTTCTTATCGCATTCTGCAGATTCCCTTTAAAGATGCCAAAAAAGTCCGGATGGTCCTGCCGTTTGAACTGGAGCCTACCGTGCCCTACCCGATCGATGATCTGGTCATTGATTTTATCGACCTGGAATCAGCAGGCAACAGTGATCACAGCGAAATTTTCGCGGTCGCGGTGCCGGGAACGGAACTGAGGCCCTACCTTGAATCACTGGCCGAATTTAAAATCGATCCCGAAATGGTAACCGTTGGCGGCCTGCCTTCTGCCGTGTGTCTGGCCAATCGGGCTGAATCGGGTGAAGACCGCCTGGTTTTGGAAATCGGCAATGCCGCCAGCAGCCTGTTTATTGTCAGCGAAGGACGCCTGCAGCTGATCCGATCCTTTCCGACACCGGCTGAGGCCGACAATCGGGCCGGCATGCTGGGTGCATTTGTCCGGCGCACCCTGACAGCCTATGATGAACTTTGTCAAACAGAATTTCAACCGTCTGATATCATCGTCAACGGCCCGGGTTTAAATGGGGCTGGGCTGGATCGTGACATCGCCCAGGTTTTGGATCTTCCCGTCAATCGATTGAATTTTGCTGATCGCTTAAACATTCAATTGGACAGTGGGAACAACAAACCGTGGAACCCGGCCCTGATGGACAATGCCCTGGCCCTCGCGTTAATGGCCATCGAAGGAATCAAAAGCCTGAATTTTCACAAGGGTCATTTTGCCGCGCGTAAATTCTTTGCCAAACACAAAAAAAATTGGGTGAGAACCGGCATACTTGCCGCGGCGGTCCTGACTCTTTTTTTCACCGGTGCAATTTTGGAAAGCCACACTTTAAACCGCAAGCTCGATCGCATCGACCGACAAATAGAAGACGTTTATAAGGCGACTTTCCCACAGGTTAAGCGCATAGTCGATCCGCATCGCGAGATGCAGGTCAAGGTACAGCAGGTTAAAAAAAGTGCCGTCACCCAATCGACCAGCGGACCCCACATCCGCAGTATCGATATATTGAACAACATCAGTCAAAGTATTCCGGAGAGCATCAAAGTCGATGTCACGCGCATGGTCATTTCAACCGAAAACGTCTTGATTTCAGGTACTACCGACGACTTCAATTCGGTCGACGAAATCAAGGGCAACCTGGAACAAATCGATATCTTTGAAAAAGTAACCATCAGCTCAAGCAATCTCGACCGTTCAGGCAACGCGGTCCGATTCGTGTTGAAAGTGGAGTTCTAACCATGACACTCCTGACAAAATTCAATAAGCTGAACAAACGCGAGCGCTACGCAATCATGCTGGGGGTCGGTGTTGCCGTCATTTTCCTGATTATCCAGTTTATAATCGAGCCGCTGTTCGACCAAGCGGAACAAAAAAAACAGAAACTTCAGACTAAATCCGTAATGCTGGAGCAGATGCGGCAGTGGCAGGCGGAATATAACCGCCTGACCCGCAAGGCGGACCTGTCAAAATCCCGCTTTCGCAACCGGAAAAAAGGATTTACCCTGTTCGCCTTTCTGAATCAGCTGGCCGGCGAAACCGGAATCAAAGATCGTATCACCAACATGAAGCCGACCAAAAAGGCTCAAAAAAACAGTCCCTACAAGCTATCGCGGGTGGAGATGAAACTGGATGCTATTACCCTGGAGCAATTGACCAATTACCTATACAAAGTTGAGACCTCCAAAAATATGGTCGAAATCAAAAAAATTTCGATCTCCAAAAAGGACAAAAAACAGGGACTGATCACGGCTGTGCTGCAGGTGGAAACATTTGAGACTTAAACCATCAAAAACAACATTACTGTACATCGCCTACATCTTCGGTGTTACCCTGTTTTTTCTATGGTATCTTTTCCCGTCCGATACGATGAAGGACTACCTGGCCTATCGGTTGAGCCAGGGAAATCCAGCTGTCGAGGTCACCATCGACCGCATCAGTGCCGCACTGCCGCCGGGTATCAGGCTGCATGGGGTTGACATTGCGCATCGCAATATGACGGTAATGGAGTTAGAAAGTCTGAAAATCATGCCGGGTCTGACTTCGATTTTCAGCGACACACCGGCTGTAATCTTTAAAGGCCAGGTCTATGATGGCACCGTTAGCGGTCGCGCAGAAATCGGTGATTCTGAGGGCAGTGGAACAAAAATCGAGGGCAACATTGCGGGGGTCCAGGTCGAACAGATATCCACCCTGCAGCAGTTTTCCGACCATGACATTGAGGGTCGGCTGGGGGGGTAATTTTATGTTTACCGCGGCTAAGAGAAACCCGGAACTGACAGGCAAGTTCACGATTTCTCCCTGCCGGCTTGATCTGGCCACGGCCCTGTTCAACCAAAGCTCATTTGAGTTCAATAATGTCGCTGCGGATCTGGCGTTGCGCAACCGGAACCTGGTTATCAACGAATTCAACGCCACGGGAAGCCAATTGGATCTTAAAATCAACGGCCGCATTCGGTTAAATAGAAGAAACGCTGCAAAAAACGAACTGAATTTGACCGGAAGCGTGACGCCGCACCATGTCTTTCTGGCCAAAATAGAAAAAGACATACCGGTCAGTTTTCTGCGCAACAAAAAAGGCGGCCAACGGGCAATTTCCTTTAAAATCAGGGGCACGCTGGAAGATCCCGGGTTTTCACTCAATTAATTAATCCGTCCCGAAGAATCGCATATTCAGGATGGCAATATTTTCAAGAAATGCAATTTCAAAGTAAATAACGGCATTATAGCTCGGTTATTTTTCGAAAATCCAAATGGTCAATCGCAACTTTACCATCGCAAACTTTTTGCTCATCACAGCCGCTGCTTACCTGTGCGTGAACACTTTTTATACCTTGTTGACGACGCGCCTGGATTACGGTCCGACTTCCTCCCGCCCGGTTGTTACAACCCGGACCGATCCGGCCCCGATTCAGCAAAAAGTTGCACCGCTGTCGGCCTACAAAGCGATTACCAGCCGCAATATTTTCAACGTGAATACCAAACCGGTCACCGCAGCACCGGAAACCGCCGCGGTGGATATCGATAAGCTCAAGGAAACCGATCTGAAACTGAAGCTCTGGGGGACCGTCACGGGTCAAAATAAACGCGCCTATGCAGTCATCGAAGACACCAAGTCCCGCGAACAAAATCTCTACCGGGCCGGCGATTCCATCCAAAAGGCGGTCGTTAAAATAATATTAAGGGAAAAGGTGGTCTTAAGAGTCGGCGATCGAGACGAAATTCTGGCCATGGAGGAAATCCGCTCAAGCAAAGGCGGCCGGGCGAGGAATCGGAGTCAACGGTCTGCAAGTTCAAGCGGCTCACCAAAGCTGCCGGTTTCAAGTTATCCACGTAAAATCAGATTAAAAGGGGCTCAAATCGAAAAAGCCATGGAGAACCTGGGCCAACTCATGGAGCAGGCCAAGCTTCGCCCGCATATGGTTGACGGTCAACCGGCCGGGATTTCCATCACCGGGATCAAACCCAACGCCATTTTCAGGAAGATGCGATTGCGAAACGGCGACGTGATCACCGGCCTCAACGGCGATTCGATCGAATCCGTTGAAGACGCCGTCAAGGTGGTCGAACAGCTGTCATCAGGATCCAACATTCAGCTTCAAATTAAACGACGGGGACGCGAGCAGACGCTGGATTATTCGATTGAATGAACAAGCATGGTCTAACACGGCTGTTTACAATTTTATCATTTTTAGATTTTTTATGACATATCATACAACGGCTCAAACCCAACGACGGCAAATGAGCGATATGGCTCAAATATGGGCTAATTTCGCTTCTAATAACGAATAACTGATAACAAGTAACCCGTTTTATCCCTGGGATTCATATGAAAGTAAGCAATGTCACCACAAAATTTTTCTACGTTGCACTGGCCGTCTTGATGATCACCGTTGCAGCGGCTCCGTCAATCCTGGCGCAGACAACCGCCGAAACCGGCAGGGCCAATGGTTCAGAACAATTTGTCTCAATTGATTTCAACAATGTGGATATCAATGTATTTATCAAGTTCATGAGCGAATTAACGGGAACCAATTTTGTTATTGACCAGCGGGTCAAGGGCAAGGTCACGATCATATCGCCATCTAAAATTTCACTGAATGAAGCATATAAGGTGTTTGAATCGGTGTTGGAGGTCCACGGTTTCACAACCGTCCAATCCGGCGAAGTGGTTAAGATTATTCCGTCGCCGGATGCCCGATCAAAAAGCATCGAAACCAAACTCAGGGAGGAGTCGGCGGCCCCCGCCGATAAGGTCGTGACCCAGCTGATTCCCCTGAGGTACGCCGACCCGGTGGAAATCAAGCGCCTGTTTACCCCAATGGTATCCAAAAGCAGCGTTATCCTGGCCTACGCGCCGACCAATATTCTGATCATTACGGATGTATACTCGAACATCAAACGACTGCTCAAAATTCTGAAAGAGATCGACATCACCGGCATCGGTCAGCAAATATCCGTCATCCCGGTGGAATATGCGGAAGCGACCAAACTGGTCAATTTATTGACCACAGTCTTCAAGCCCACCCGCCAGAAGGGCAAGGCCGCTTCACAAAAAACCGTCACCATGGTCGCAGATGAACGGACCAATACCATTGTCATGCTGGCCAGCGAGGTCGACAGCTTGCGTATTAAACGGCTGATTGCGATGATCGATAAAGAAACCCCGCGCGGCAAGGGCAGTATCCATGTCTACTATTGCAAGCATGCTACCGCTGAAGAGCTGGCCAAGGTTCTGCAGGATCTGCCGACCCAGCAGACCGGCGCCAAAGCGCCCAAGGCCAAAGCACCCTCGATAGTCGCCGGCAAGGTGAGAATTTCCGCCGATAAGGCCACAAACAGCCTGATTATCATGGCTGACAAAGAAGACTACAACGTCCTGATCGAAGTCATCGAGAAACTGGATATTCCCAGATCCATGGTGTATATCGAATCGCTGATCATGGAAGTCGATATGTCCACCAGCTTCAATATCGGTATCGATTGGCAGGCTTTCGGAAAGGGATCGATCGACGGCAAGGAAACCGTGTTCGGGGGCGGATTCAGACAGGGATTTGTCCAACCGGAAGAACTGCTAAAGGGGGGACTGACCCTGGGCTTGTTGTCCGAACAGGTCGAAATCGCCGGTGTTCCAATCTCCAACATATCCGCCATTATCAATGCCGTTAAAACCGACGATGATTTTCGCATCCTGTCGACGCCCCAGATCCTGACCACCGACAACGAGGAAGCCCGCATCACGGTTGGGGAAAACCGGCCGTTTCAAACGCGGTCCACCACCGATGTGTCGGGAGGTACGTTCGAATCATTTGAATATCGGGACGTCGGCAAAATATTAAAAATTACCCCCCATGTCACCGAAGATCGTCTGGTGCGCATGCAGATCAACCTGGAAGTAACCGCTATCGATCAACAGGCCACCCAGACGACCTCATCCACCCTGCCGGTGACGTTAAAACGCACGGTGGACACCACCGTGATCATCAAGGACCAGCAAACCGTCGTGATCGGGGGCCTGATTGACGATACGACGACCGAAAGCGAAAACAAGGTGCCCGTACTGGGCGATGTGCCCCTGCTGGGCTGGTTGTTTAAAAGTCGCGGTGAAGAAACCATCAAAACCAATCTTTACGTATTTTTGACGCCCAGGGTCATCAAAAACCCGGGCGAAGCGGCGGGCATATACCAGCAAAAGAAAGAGCAGCTTGACACGATAAAAGGCGGCGAGATTAAATATTATGAAAAACACTCGGAACAGCCGGAAGAACCCATATCCATACCCGCGCCGATCCGGGAACCGAGTCGGGCAGCGCCCCGGGAAGTCGAACCCCGTTAGAAATGAATAATGAATAATGAAAAATGAAAAATTATGGAATTCTATCATCTTTAACAAAAAAATCTAACGGGCATCGATGTCACTGCCCATGTGGTATTGATTCATAAGATTATTTAGTATTTTTTACCGTAGTTAATCTAAAGCAGGCAGAAAAATAAAATCGACAGCATTCAATCACTAGTCATTATTCAATATTCATTAGTCATTTCAGTAAAATGCGAGCACATTTAACGGAAATACTGGTCGACCGGTACGACCTGAACGAAGAGGCCCTGGCGGATGCCCTGCGCCTGTGCGAGGATAAAGGCGGTCGCATCGGCGAGGTTTTGGTGCAGCAGAACAATATTTCCGAAAAACAGCTGCTCGAGGCCCTGGCCATTCAGTATGATCTGTCGTATTGGCCCAAATTGCCCCTGGATAACACCGAATCGGAGTTGACCGACAAGATCCCCATTCAATTTTTAAAAAAGTACAATATGATCGCCTTGCAGTACCAAAATCCCATATCGGCTTCAGACTGCGGACTGGCGCCGTTGAATTCAGACAGTTCCGATACCGAGATCGCACCGGGCGGATTTGTGGTGGCGATCAACGATCCCTTGAACTTTCAAGCCCTTGACGACCTGGTGCGTCTTATGGCGTTAAGCGATTTTAAGTTGGTTCTGGCGGAGCGCGAAACCATCCTGTCGGCCATCAATCTGCAGTATGATCTGCGCCGGGATTCAGCTGAGCAGTTGGTTCAGGATATGGAAGAAAACGGCAGCGACATCATCAGTGAAATTGAAGAAACTGCCGACCTGCTGGATGACACCAGTGAAGCACCGATCATCAAACTGGTGAACCACATCATCTCACAATCCATCAAGGCCCGGGCCAGCGATATCCATATCGAGCCTTATCAACACAGCTTCACGGTACGCTATCGGGTTGATGGCATCCTGTATGACTTGCTGACCCCGCCCAAATGGATCCAACCGGCCCTGATATCACGCATCAAGGTCATGGCCAAAATGAACATCGCCGAAAAGCGCCTGCCCCAGGATGGGCGTTTTGAGGTTAAAGTCGGCGATCAAAATATCGACCTGCGGGTGTCAACCATTCCAACCTCCTTCGGAGAACGGGTCGTTTTAAGGCTTTTGAATAAATCAGGGTCCCTGCTCGAAATAGAGGATCTGGGATTTAGCCCTGCCCGGCTAAAACAGATAAAGAGACTGGTGGCATCCCCCAACGGTATCATTCTGGTCACCGGACCGACCGGCAGCGGCAAAACCACTACCCTATATGCCATTTTACAATCGATCAACAAACCGAATATTAATATTATTACGATCGAAGATCCGGTTGAATACCAGATCAAAGGAATCAGCCAAATCCAGGTGAATCACAAAATAGATTTGACCTTTGCCCGGGGTCTGCGCTCCATCGTGCGCCAGGACCCGGATGTGATCCTGATTGGAGAAATTCGCGACAAGGAAACCGCGGATATCGCCGTCCAATCCGCCTTGACCGGACATCTGGTTTTTTCAACCCTGCATACCAACGATTCCGCCAGTGCAATAACACGGTTGGTGGATATGGGCGTCGAGCCATTTTTGATTTCTTCATCCGTGCTGGCCGTGGCGGCCCAGCGGCTCGTGCGGGTGCTGTGTGACAAGTGCAAAAAAGCCTACCAGCCCAGTACCATATATCTGAAAAGCATCGGTGTTTCTCCCGAGCACTTCAACGAGAACCAAATCTATAAAGCGGTGGGGTGCGAAAGATGCATCTCCACCGGTTACAAGGGGCGCCTGGGAATTTTCGAAATTATGGTGATGAATGAGCGGCTAAAGGGTCTGATTCTCGAAACCTTTGATTCCAACCTCATCAAGAATGAGGCTGCCAAACAAAAAATGATTTCCTTGCGCCAGGACGGCCTCGAGAAGGTATTGGAAGGCATCACCACCATGGAGGAAGTGCTGCGGGTTACACAGAAATGATTGAAGGTGTTTGGCATTCGGAGTTCGGCATTCGGCGCACGGCTGCGGTATAAGGTAAAAGGTGCAGGGTGGTGTAAGGTGTAAGGTGTAAGGTGTAAGGTAACGGCTAAAACCGTTTGGGTGGAATTTGCAATGTGAAATCAATTATTACCGTTCCGTTTCGCTTTCAATCCGAAATCCGCATTCCGAAATCCGCAATCGAATAATTCCGATTTCCTCATTCCGACGTCCGACTTCAAAATCCTGTCTTCTGTCCTCTGTTTTCTGTCCTCTGCCCATTGAATCAATTACGAGCTTTTATTCATTTAAATCCGCATTCCGCAATCCCCAATCCGCAATCGAAATCCTCTGTCTTCCGTCCTCTGACCTCTGCTACTTCAGCCCGACTTCCTTATAGTACTTCATGGCCCCGGGATGAATGGGCGCGGACAGACCTTCAAGCATGTTTTCTTTGGTCAATCCGCCGTAGGCGGGGTGCAGTTTTTTGAAGGCCTCGAAGTTGTCAAACACTTCCCTCGTAAGGGCATAGACAACATCGTCCGGCACCTTGGCTGACGTTACAAAGGTAGCCTTGACGCCAAAGGTTGGAACATCGGCATCGTTCTCAGCGCCCGGGTAGTGCTTGGTCACCTGGGTGACCGCTTTGGCATAGTAGGGATATTTTTGAAGGAGACTATCGATATTGGTGATGGGCACAAACTTTACCTTGCGTTTACCGGAGGTGGCTTCTTTGTAGTAGCCGCTGGGATGTCCCACGGTATAAAATGCGGCATCCAGACGGCCGTCCTGAATCAGTCCGGGAGCTTCGGCGGCTTTCAGGCTCTCGGCCTGAAAATCTTTTTCAAAGTCCAGGCCGTTGGCGACCAGCGCATCAATGGCATTTTTGCGGTAGCCGGAACCGACGTTTCCGACGTTAATGCGTTTGCCCCTGAGATCCTCCAGGCTGTTAATATTGGCGTCCACCGCGGCGATCAAGTCAACCGTTTCGGGATGAATAGAAAACACGGCCCGCAAGTCTTTCTGCGGTCCCTTGTCTTTCCAGTTGGCGATCCCTTGAACCGCCTCGTATTGGCGGTCGGACTGGGCGACACCGAATTCGAGATCGCCGGACATGATGGCATTTATATTGAAAACGGATCCGCCGGTAGACTCGACCGTGGCCCGGATGCCATACTCCTTGCGTTTCTTGTTGACCATTCTGGCAATTGCACCGCCGGTGGGATAGTAGACACCCGTGATACCGCCGGTTCCGATAGTAACGAATGTGGTTCGGGCGGCTTCGGCCTTATGTTCTAAAGGTCCTAATCCGGCAAACAGGGTCAGGCCGAAAATCAGAGCAGTCGATAGAAAGATTAGCTTTTTCATTGGATCCTCTAATGGTCTACATCCCGTGCTCCGAGAAATATTTGGCTGCACCCGCATGGGGCTGTGCCCCGGCATCAATCTGCCGAGCTGAATCTGCGGCAAACAAAGACAGCGCCGGATGGGCGCTCTTTAAGCGTTTTGCATTACTGTAAATGGCATCCATGATCTTATAGGCCGTCTGCTCATCCAAATCTTCCGAGACGACCAGCATCCCCATTGTCCCGATCGTTGTGATGGTCTGGGGATGAGATGGATAAGTATCTGCAGCAATGTTGATTTTCGAAAAAGCGGGACGATCGTTCACCAGTTTTTCCATATCTTTATCATCCATGTTCACCAGGCGGGCCCTACAGAGCTTGAACAACTGCTGCAATGATGAATGAGGGTGTACACCGATGTGCAACATCGCCTGCACCGTGCCGTGACAAAAAGCCATCGTATCCTGGGACTGGGAAGTCGGTAATTCCTGTACCAGACGAAAATCTTTGTTCGACCAGCTTTTAGTTTTCATGATCGTATCCATCGCAAGATGCTCCATCGACAACGGTGCACCGGCATTAATGCGCTTTCCCTTCAGATCATCCAGTGAGTTGATTCCCGCATCACTTCGCACAACAAGGGTTATAGGCGAATAATACAGCGGAACCAACACTCGCAGATTATCATAGTTAATATCGAGAAACTCGAAATTTCCGGTTTTATTTATTGCATCGTTCAGCATGCGCGAATCGATCAAACCAATATCAAGAGAGCCTCCCCGAAGGTTGGTGAGATTATCCACATCATCGGGGGCAGGAACTGTTTCACAGTTAATATCACCCGAGTAGCTGTTTATTACCCGACAGAGTATCCGACCGGTAAAGTGGGAAAATGTACCGGTCTCTTCGGTGCCTAAACGGATATCGAAGGCATTCGCGGAATAAGGGCATAACCCGACGATAAAAAAAACGATTATCAAAAGGGCTCGCTTGAAAAACCAGGTAAAACAGTGGTTCTTTCCATGTTTGCTGGTAATCATGTTATCCTCCGCTAGATTAGAAACTTAAAATGACGACTCACGATAGACACATCCCGAGGCGGAGCCGTGCGGCATTCCAATTGATCTAAGTTAAAATATTCCGCAGCCGCAGCACCGAGCAGTTCGCACGATCCGTGACTCTCTCAGAGCAGGAATAGCTGAAAACTTCGTTAACATCACGGCGGCGGTTATGGTATACCACGATCAAGTCTGCGCCCCACTTATCGGCGGCCTTTATGATTTCCACCCAGTTTTTACCGGTTCTTACTTTAAATGACACGTTTTCATCGCAATTGTCCTGGACAAATTGCGCCAACGACTTTTCGAATCTATCGGCCGCTTCCTGGCGCACTTCCTCGGTGATAAAGGATGAAACAAACGGCATACCAAAACCGGGCATTACGCCTACCAGTTGTATCTCAGCCCCGTTCTGTTCGGCAAGAACGGCAGCCTTTTGATAAACAGCCCTGGCAGCATCAGGATAATCAACTTCTATGGGCACAAGAATTTTTTTAAACATAATAGACTCCAGGATAAAGAAAAGGCATTATATATCAAGTCAACAACATTGAAGATATTTGGGCCGACAATTCCATCACGGGTTGGATGTCGGCAAACCACTGCCGCCCGGATCCGGGGCCTTTTAAGACGCTGCGAGGACGATCCAGGCCAGGTCATATCCGTATTGGCATCGATCCTAAGCGACAGCTTCCTGCTTACGCCTGCGGCTGCGCTGTAAAAGGGCGACGGCCGCGTATAACAGCAGTGCCGGAATGAACATGAGCTGCTTCGGCAGCCGTTTGCTGGGCACCTGGATGTTCAGTAATTCCTGGTCAAAATCGATGCCGGCTTTCTCCGCCGCACTGGAAAAAACCACGTTATCAATCAGGGTTTTGCCATCTTCTTCGCGAGTTTCAATTCCAATGGCGGCCAGTCTCTCGGCCCCGGTGCCTTCGTCGCCCACGGGCAGCATCACCGTCTTGGTGAATTCAGTCCCGTCCATTTTCTCGCCTTTGAGCATGATTCTCAATTGGGCGCCGGGCTCCATATCTTGCACCGTCTGTTCAAGCTTGGCGGCCGGTTCCTGCATCAACGGCGGAAAGGCCATGTCCCACCAGAATCCGGGGCGAAACAGGGTAAATGCCACGAGCAGCAGTGCAACGGTTTCATAGATGCGGCTTCTGGTGAGAAAGTAGCCCTGGGTGCCGGCGGCAAAGGCCAGCATGGCGACCACTGCGGCCACAATCACGACGATGAGGTGAAGCCAGTTGGCCACGCCGATAATCAGCAGCTGGGTGTTAAAAATAAACATAAATGGCAACACCGCCGTGCGAATGTCGTAGGTAAATCCCTGAATACCCGTACGGATGGGATCACCGCCGGAGATGCCCGCCGCCGCAAAGGCCGCCAATCCCACCGGAGGCGTATCATCAGCCAGGATGCCGAAATAGAAAACAAACAGGTGCACGGCAATCAACGGCACGATCAAGCCGTTTTGGGCGCCCAGATCGACAATCACCGGTGCCATCAGGGTGGAGACAACGATGTAATTGGCGGTGGTCGGCAGACCCATCCCTAAAATCAGACTGATCACAGCGGTAAAAAGCAGAATCAGTAATAGGTTGCCGCCGGAGATGAATTCCACGAATTCGGTCATGACCAGCCCGATACCGGTCAGGGTCACGGTACCGACAACGATACCGGCCGCGGAGGTGGCCACACCGATGCCGATCATATTGCGAGCGCCGGCCACCATGCCGTCAATCAAATCGATAAATCCGCGTTTGAAGGTGAACTCGTCGCCTTTCATCTTGCGAAAGATGCCTTTTAACGGCCGCTGGGTGATTACGATAAATATCAGCAAAACCGTCGCCCAGAAAGCGGACAACGCGGGGGAAAGCCGTTCCACCACCAGGCACCACATGAGCACGACAATCGGCAGCAGGAAATAGTATCCGGCCTGAGCCGTCGGGCCCAGTCTGGGCAGTTCCTTGATTTCATGGCTGGTATCCAATTCCGGTACTTTGCAGGCCAGGGATAGGAGCAACAGGTAGGCGACAAATAGCAGGACTGAAACCACGTAAAGCGTCGCACCGCCGGCGATGGTTTTGATCCAGCCCAAGCCATAGTAGGTAACGCCGCCAATGATAATTAGCGACAAAATCGTTATGACAAAAGAAACCAGTTTCTGGTTCAGGGTTTTGGTTACCGGTTTTTGCATGCCCTGTAAACCTAATTTGCACGCTTCCAGGTGAACAATGTATACCAAAGCGATATATGAGATAATCGCCGGCAGGAAAGCGTGTTTAATCACCTCCACGTAGGTGATGCCGACATACTCAACCATCAGGAAGGCCGCCGCACCCATCACCGGTGGCATGAGCTGGCCGTTTGTTGAGCAGGCCACCTCAACGGCGCCTGCTTTTTCCGCCTTGAAGCCGACTTTTTTCATAAGGGGAATGGTGAATGTCCCGGTGGTGACCACGTTGGCAATGGAAGATCCCGAAACCAGACCGGTCAACCCGGATGAGACCACCGCGGCTTTGGCCGGACCGCCCCGCAGATGTCCCAATCCGGCAAATGCGGTGCGGATGAAATAGTTGCCGGCACCGGCCGCTTCGAGCAGCGCGCCAAACAGCACAAACATGAATACCATACCGGTGGAGACACCCAATGCCACCCCAAACACACCTTCGGTTCCCAGCCAGTAGTGTGACATCCCCTTGGAGAGACTGGCACCTTTGTGAGCAATCACGGAGGGCATATAGGGACCAAAAAAGGTATAGATGGTGAACACACCGGCAACCACCATCAGGGGTGGGCCCAACGCGCGGCGGGTGGCCTCCAGCAAAAGGATCATCCCGACAACGCCGACAATCAGGTCGAATTGGGTCGGATCCCCCGGACGATCTGACAATGCCTCATAAAACAAGAACAGGTAGGCCGCGCAGAATGCACCCACGAGCCCCACAATCCAATCCTGAATGGGGATATATTTACGGGGTGATGATTTAAGCGTGGGATAGGCCACATAGGATAAAAAAACGGCAAAGGCGAGGTGAATGGACCTGGCCTCCGTATCGTTCAATACAAATATGTTGAAGATGAAAGGCAGGGGAGATGCGTACCAGAGCTGAAATAAGGTCCAAATCAGCGGCACATAATAAAGAACTTTTTTCGGTATCGCACCGGTCGGGTTCCGGGCCCCGGTATCTGACTCGGCAATCATCTCCTGAAGCTGTTCTTCTGTTTTCGGGCTTTCTGTTGATTCGGTCATTGCGATGAATCCTTATGTGAGAAGAGTAGTATCGGAAAAGGCTTTCACGGCGCGTTTTCGGCCGAAGCAGGAGTGGAAGCATCTGATCTCGCCGCTGTCAGGATGCGGATAAAGTGCGCCGTTTGACCGGCGCACTTTGTCCAAGCGTGGATCATTACATCAGGCCAGCTTCCTTGTAATATTTAACGGCGCCCTTGTGCAATGGTGCCGAGAGTCCATCCTTGATCATCTCTTCTTTTTTCAAAACCTTAAAGGCCGGATGGAGTTTCTTGAACTGGTCAAAATTTTCGAAAACCGCCTTGACCACATTGTAGATGATATCTTCGGAGACATTGGCTGAGGTTACAAATGTCGCACCGACACCGAATGTCTGAGTATCATCCGGGGTTCCACGGTACATACCGCCGGGAACCGTGGCGGTACGGTAATAATCGTTAGCTTCGACCAGCTTGTCGATTTCGGGACCGGTCACGTGGACCAGTACGGAGTCACAAGACGTGCTTGCTTCTTTGATCGAACCACTGGGATGGCCCACAGTGAATACCATAGCATCGACTTTGTTGTCGCACAGCGCTTTGGACTGTTCGGAGGATTTGAGCTCGGATGCCAGCTTAAACGAGTCTTTAGTCCAGCCCAAAGCCTTCATAACCACTTCCATGGTACCGCGTTGACCGGAGCCGGGATTGCCGATATTGACCCGTTTGCCCTTCAGGTCCTGAAAATTCTTGATGCCGGAATCGGCGCGGGCGACAACGGTAAACGGCTCGGGATGAACGGAAAATACCGCTCGCAAGTCTTTGTTGGGTCCTTTGCTCTCGAACTTACTGGTTCCGTTATAGGCATGGTACTGCCAATCAGACTGGGCGACCCCCATATCCAGTTCGCCGGCGGCGATGGTGTTCAGGTTATAAACAGAGCCGCCGGTGCTCTCAACCGAGCAGCGAATGCCGTGTTGCTTCCTGCTTTTATTCACCAGGCGGCAGATGGCGCCCCCGGTGGGATAATATACGCCGGTTACACCGCCGGTTCCGATCGTGACAAAGGTGGTATTTGCGGCTTGCGCCTGCTTTTCGACAGGCCCTAACCCGGCCAGCAACGCCAGGCCGAAAACCAAAGCGACTGTGATTACGAATAGTTTTTTCATTGAAACCTCCTTTTGATTGAAATGATTTGATTAGATGGTGGGACGTTTCCTAAAGTAGTGACTGATTTACTCTTTTACCACCCCTTTCCCGTAAAATTTAATTTTTAACAATGGATTAGAGTTTGAATAGCATTCAGGAACTCTAATGCTGTATCAAATCGAATAATGAATTGCAACCCGATACTGGAAAAAATCAGATGCTGGATTCTGGTTACTGGATGATGATTGCAGGGCGAGGATTTGTGGGCAGTAAAGTAAGGGGTAGAAGCTGAGGGTAGAAGGTGGAAAGAAGTTATTTGAATTCAATATTGGGCTATTCCCCTTTTTCCGACTTCCCAATTCAGAACTCTCACATCAATAATCTATGATTTCTGTTTTCTGACGTCTGAACTCCGTCGTCTGTCCTCTGACCTTTTTCTTCTGTCATCTGTCTTCCGTCCTCTGTCCTCTGTCTGCTATCCTCTGTCCTCTGACCTCCGTCTTCTATCCTCTGACCTCCGTCTTCTTTCCTCTGACCTCCGTCTTCTGTCATCTGTCCTCTGTCTTCTGACCTCTGTCATCTATCCTCTGTCATCTGTCCTTTTTCCGACTTCCGCATTCCGACTTCCGAATTCAAAACTCTGTCCTCTGTCATCTGACCTCTGTCTTCTGTCATCTGTCCTCTGTCTTCTGTCCTCCGTCTTCTGTCATCTGTCTTCTGTCCTCTGACCTCTGTCCTCTGATATCTCCCGGCAAGCTCCTCGTAGTACTGGGCCTCATCCGCCCTTTCCCGTTTACGGCAGCCTGCTGCAAATATTTTGCACTTTTTCCGCAAGGTCTCGATTGCAGCGTTCCGTTGGGATGCAGAGAGTTGTCCGGACTCGATCAGCTTCCTGAGCGACTGAATTCGGTATTTGTCGAGCCCGGCGGCTTTTGAGAGTTGGTCCGCATGCCCGCCTCGTTTGATAATCAGGGGTTCATCGATCAAAAATACCGGATACCGGCTGCTCACTCGCAACCACAAATCATAATCTTCGCAAGCCGGCATTTGCTCGTCGAAAACACCGACGGCGTCAAACAGGCTTTTGCGGATCATCGCGGCCGAGGGGCTGACCAGGCACAGGGCCAGGGAGGGCTCAAAGATCATGCCGGATAACTTTTTGTGCCGTTTTTTGGGATTCACCCGCACCCCGTTTCGCACCCAGGTTTCTTCCGTCTGACAGATTTGGGCCGTCGGATTGGAACGAAAAAATGCCACCTGGCGGGTCAGCTTTCGTGGCAGCCAGCGGTCGTCGGAGTCTAAAAAAGCAATCAGCCGGGCCCGCGATTCGGCAATACCCCGGTTGCGCGCCGCACTGACGCCTTGGTTGTCCTGCCGCAGCACGATAACATCCTGGCCGTAGGAATCCAATATTTCTCCGGTGTCATCCGTCGACCCGTCATCCACCACGATCAATTCAAAGTCAGTGAAGTCCTGAGCCAGAACCGAGTCAATCGCCTCTCTGAGGCTCCAGCCCCGGTTGTATGTAGGGATAATTACCGACACTGTCGGATTGTTGGATAGATTTGACATGATAAAAAAATTACCAGACTAACAAGTATTAGGTGTAAGGTATAAGGTATAGGGTGTAAGGCTTAAGGTATGGGCCGATTGATATTTGAATCATACTTAAACCCTAGACCTGTGTCGTTCTATTATTACAACCCACCCGGATCACGGTTCATCATTAACTTCAGTCATTCATCCCTTATCCTCCAAACCTACACCCTATACCCTAAACCTTATACCTTATACCTTCTCCTATACCTTTTCTTCTTCAAACCATCCTTTCTATCTGCCCCAATTTCTCTTTCAGCCTTTTGGCGGATACGGGGATGGCGGTTTTAAGCTCCTGGGCAAAAACAGAGACCTTATACTCCTCCAGCATCCAGAAATATTCTTCGATCGCCTGACGCTTTTCATCGGATGCGGATGGTGTCAGGGATTGCAGCAGGTTGTTTAATCCATTAATATGCTGGTTGACCTCGGTCGCTTTGGCCCGATCTTTTTCAAAATCGAGCGGCGCACGCTGGGCCCGGATCATCAAAGCCCGGATATACCTATCAAGGTGGGCATAGCGATCCTGCTCGTACAACTCAACGAAGTTCTCCGGAACCAGACGCACCAGGCCGGCAATCAATTCCTCGGATAAGGCTTTGATTTTAGGGTTGATGCGACTGCCGGCCTGCAAACGACTAATCTGGCTGCGCGTCTCATGGTAGGCCGTCAATACCGGCAGGGTGCTGGTGAGCTGTTTTCTGCCGCTGCCAAGAATCTGCGGTTTTATTTCTTCGGCATAGGCATAAAAGTCAGTCTGCGACCGGATGTTCTTGCTGAACAGCCGATGAACAAAATTCCGGTAAAGCCGCTGCTGAAAAGGCCTGGCACCGCCGAAATAGTCGGCCAGTGAAGATTGAGCGGGCGGTAAAACCAGTTGCCGTTTCAAAAATTTCAGATCCCCGGCAAAATGAATGGTATACAGGGTCAAAACGCCCTCCAGATGAGCAGCCCGGGCTTTGTCGGCCTGTTGGAACAGCCGCAGATTCACCCGTTTATCCATCTGCGGATCTTTTTCCAGGGCCGGATAGGCAATCCATTGGGCCCTGATCTTGCCGGCTTCAACGATATGGTCCGGCAGGTCGCCAAAATCCCAGGCCGTGAGGCCGTCTTTCTCCCATTTTTTGCGCAAGGCTTCGAATTCATCGTAAACCCCACTGCCGGCGTCTGTCCCGTGCAAAATCGATGGATTGCGGCCGACGCGCAATTCCTTGCCGTCCGGATCGGTAATGGCGATTCGCATTCTGAGGTGATCCGGTAGGGATTCTTTAGACCAGGCCGCCGCCGGAATGTCGACGCCCAGCCGCTGGTAAATGAAGCTGCCCAGGGCCGATATCAGGGAACTGCCCGTTTTCGGCATTTCCCGGCAAATTAATTCAACGGTATCTTTGACCGGCACCAGCTGTTTGCGATAGGCTTTGGGCAAGCCCTTGATCAACCCTTCAATTTTCGGCGGATAAAGCCCGGGCACCATCCAATCCATGGCCTCAGGAGGCACCGAAGAGGCGAGAACAGCGGGTATTTTAACGGTCACGCCGTCATTGCTCTTGCCGGGTTCGAAGGCATAGGCGCAGTTGAATGGATGCCCGGCGAGCTCGAGGCGGTCCGGGAATTGTGATATAGACGCTTCATCCGGATCATAGAGGAGCAGATCTTCCCGGTTCATTCGCAGAAATCGATCATTTTTTTTCTTCTTCAGGAATTTTTGAAGGGTTAGAATATCATATACACCGGGCAGTCTTTCTCGGTAGAAAATAAACAACTCCGGTTCACTGATGAGGATGTCCCGGCGACGGAACCGGTTTTCCATATCCTTGATGCCGTCAATCAGCTTCCGGTTATGCCGCATGAAGGCCAGCGGTTTTTTGACATCACCATTGATCAGGGCGCTTTGGATAAAAATATCGGAGGCTTCTGCCGGATCGACTCGGCCGAAGGAAACCTTTCTTTCCGGAACAATGATCAACCCGAATAGGGACACCTGCTCCAGGGCCACGACCTCTCCCCGGTTTTTTTCCCAGTGGGGATTGAGATAGGTATATTTGCACAGATCCCGGCCCAGATCCTCCAGCCAGTCACTGTCGATATTGGCGACGGTGCGGGCAAAAACCCTGGATGTCTCGACCACTTCCGCCGCCACTATCCAGGTTTTGGTTTTATCGAAAAGACCTGATCCGGGGAAAATCATCACCTCCCGGCCCCGGGCGGCGCGGAAAAAGTTTTTTTCCTTTTGCCGGGCAATATTGGAGAGAAAGCCACTCAAAACCGATTTATGGATAGCCGCGTATTTTTCATCTGAAACGCTGTCCCCAAATTGACCATCGCCAAGTCCTGCCTTGGCCTTTCCTTCTTTTTTCGACTTTAATTTGCCTGCGCCTGTCGAAGGCCGCCTTCCCCCTTCCGAATTCCGCATTCCGAATTCCGACTTCCAAAGATTGTGTTCGGCCAGCAGGGCCACGATTTGGCTGTGAACATCTTGCCATTCCCGCATGCGCTTAAAAGAAATAAAGTGCTCGCGGCAATAGCGTTTCATCTGGTTATTGCTTTTTACTTTCTGCCGTTGGGCCCGGTAGCGATGCCAGATATTCAGCAGCGTGATAAAATCCGAACCCGGATCGTCGAACAGGGCATGCATCCGATCGGCTTCGCGGTTTTTTTCAGCCGGGCGCTCCCGGGGATCCTGAATGCTGAGGGCGGCGGCGATGACAGCGATCTCGGAGATGCAGTCCTCCTTTTTAGCTTCGATCAACATCCGCGACAGCCTTGGATCCAAAGGAATCCGGGCCATTATCCGCCCTTTCTCCGTCAAAGCAACCCCGCCGTTGCCTATTACCTCTGCGTGCCGCGGCGTAGCTCGAAGAGCGTAGATGGGCCCTCTGCGCTCTGCGCTCTGCGCTCTGCCCTCTGCCCTCTGCCCTTTGCCCTCTGTCCTCTGCGTGCCGCCGCGTAGCTCAAAGAGCGAAGACGGGTCCTCTGTCTTCTGACTTCTGTCGTCTGTCTTCTGTCTTTTCGTGATCGCTCCCAATTCAATAAGCAGATTAAAGCCATCCTGGATACTTTTCAAATCAGGCCGATCGATGAACGGAAATTCAGCTAAATCACCCAGCTTCAGGGAAATCATGCGCAGGATGACTTCAGCCAAATTGGCCCGTAAAATTTCGGGCGGTGTGTACTGGGGCCGCGACAGGAAGTCTTCTTCGGTAAACAGTCGCAGGCAAACGCCGTTTTCCACCCGGCCGCAGCGGCCCTGGCGCTGGTCGGCACTGCTCTTTGACACCGGCAGCACCGGCAGGGAGGTCGTGCGGGTCCGGGGCGAATAGCGGGAGATGCGCGCCAGCCCGGAATCGACTACGTATTTGATGCCGGGGATGGTAATGGATGTCTCGGCGACATTGGTGGCAACGATGATCTTGCGCTGGGCAAGCCGGGCAAAAACCCGATTTTGTTCGGCGGCAGCCAACCGGGCAAACAGCGGCAGCACCCGCACCCCGGGCGGTTTGAGGGTCTCGAGAAGTTCACAGGTTTCGCGGATGTCCTGCTCGGTCGGCATAAACACCAGGATATCCCCCTGAGCAGTCTGCTTCAAAAGCCGGTGCACCGCTTCGGCCGCCAGATCTACATGGGTAAGATCTCCGTTATTCGCCTGATCCCCGTCAGGATCAAGATATTGAACTTCGACCGGGTACATTCGGCCGGAGACTTCAATGATCGGCGCCTGGCCGAAGGCTTGGGAAAATTTCTGAGTATCGATGGTCGCCGACGTAATGATCAACTTCAGATCGTTGCGGCGGCGCAGCAGGGTCTGCAGGATGCCCAGAATAAAATCGATGTTCAGGCTGCGTTCATGGGCCTCGTCGACGATGATGGTGTCATAGGCGCTCAAATATCGGTCACCCTGGGTTTCAGCCAGCAGGATCCCGTCGGTCATGATCTTGATATAGGCATCCCGGTTGGCCCGCTCCTTGAACCGAATCTTATAGCCCACCGCCCGGCCGGTCTCCTGTCCCAGTTCTTCCGCGATGCGGCGGGCAACGGTGGTCGCGGCAATCCGGCGCGGCTGGGTGCAGCCGATGATGCCGTCGATTCCGCGGCCGGCCGCCAGACAGAACTTCGGCAGTTGGGTGGTTTTGCCGGACCCGGTCTCACCGGATACAACGATGACCGGGTGACGCTTGATAGCCTTGATTATCTCGCCCTTTTTGGCAAAAATGGGCAATTCTTCGTTAAACCGCAGCTCGGGTAAATTGTTCAGGCGGTTGTTTCGTTTTTGCGCAGAGGCTTCCAAGCGCTTTTGCAGCCGATCGAATCGTTGCGCCAAATTATATTTAGATTTACGCTTTTTAAAATGATGCCGGAGACGGCTGATTTCACGGCGTGCCGCCAACCGGTCGGCCGCCAATGCCCGCGGCAAGATGGATTCAATTTGCTTTATATATTTGTCTGTGTTTTTCAAACTTAAGACCCAAGCCTGATCCGCCTGAGGCGGAGGACAATATAAAAATAAATCACGAAAACACGAAAGTTTGAAAGCACGAAATTTTCATTTCTTTCGCGTTTTCGTCGTTTCGTGCTTTCGTGATAAATATGTTTATTCGTATAGTTGATTGATTATGAAACATTAATTATCTATTTAAAGGATTAAAATCAACCTATTCCGTATATTGCAATTTTTCTAAATCATTATCATTATATCACTATCAATCTATCCCATTACCAATTGAATAGAGGAGAAAACCATGAAATTTGTCGTCATCGGCGGAGATGCAGCCGGCATGAGCGCTGCCAGCCGTGCCAAACGAAGCTGCCCGGAATTTGATGTAACGGTTATTGAAAAAACCATGGACGTCTCGTACAGCGCCTGAGGCATGCCCTACAATCTGGCGGCGCCGGAGAGAGACATCGAAGATTTGGTCGTTCGACAGGCCCGGGTATTTCGCGAAAAACAAAACATCAATCTGTTAACCGGCTATCTGGCGGAATTTATCGATCCGCAAAAAAAGTCGGTATCCGGCTCCAATTTGGATGGAGAGCGCTTTGAATTTCCATATGATAAATTACTGATCGCCACCGGCGGCGCAGCCATCAGACCGGATCTTGGCGGCTTTGACCTGCCCGGAGTCGAGGTGCTGAAAAGCCTGGCGGACGGCCGTAAAATAAAACAGCTGCTGAAGGAAAACCGCATCAGGCGAGCCGTGATTATCGGAATGGGCTACATCGCCCTTGAAATGTGCGAATCCCTGGTCGGTCTGAACATTGGGGTTGAGATGGTCAAACCGAATCCGATATTTATGCCGTGGTTGGAGCCATCGATGGCCCAGGCTGTCCGGGACGAGCTTGAAGCCAAAGGCGTCGGCGTGCATGCCGGTCACACAGTCGAGGGCATCGAGCAGACCGCCGAGGGCCTGCAGGTAAATTGCGGGGAGTTGACGCTTAGGGCCGATATGGTGCTGGTGGGCATCGGTGTGACGCCCTGCAGTCAAATAGCCCAAAATGCAGGCCTCGAGCTGAGCACGAACGATTCCATTGCCGTGGATCATAAACTGCAAACATCCGAGGCGCATATTTATGCCGCCGGAGACTGCGCCGACGCCTATCATGTGGTCACTGGAGAAAAAACCTGGATCCCACTGGCACTGCGTGCCAACCGGGCCGGCTGGGCCGTGGCGGACAATGTCTGCGGCAAAGAGGCCTGGCTGGATGGTATCGCCGGCACGGCGGTCTTTCGGGTATTCGATTTTGAAGTGGCCCGCACCGGATTAAGCCTGCCTGAAGCCCGCAAATTTGGCTTCGAACCGGTTCAAAACATGATCCAATCCCAGTCCAGAGCCCACTCCTATCATGGTGGCCGGCCCATCTGGGTCAACATGATCGGCGACAAAAAATCCGGGCGCCTGCTGGGGGTTCAAATGGTCGGGAAAGAGGGGGTGGCCCATCGCATCAATGGACCGGCGGTCGCCCTGCACAACCGGATGACAGTGCGCGAATACAGTCAGATGGATTTGGCCTACGCTCCGCCATTCGGTCCGACCTGGGATCCCACGCTGACGGCGGCGAATCAGTTGATGAAGAAATTGTAAATCAGGACTGGCTTGTAATTTTTCGCAACGAACTATCATGAATTTTTTAGCCACGAATTAACACGAATGTACACGAATAAAACCATAATATATAAAGATTTATCCTACAAAGTAATCGGGTTGGCGATGGAGGTACATCGGAAGTTAGGTTATGGTTTTCTTGAAAAAGTATATGAAAACTCTTTAATGGTTCTGCTCAATCGGGATGGGATTCCAGCTATCCAGCAGGCTCCAATAAAAGTTCGCTTTGAAGATGAGATTGTGGGAAATTACGTCGCCGATATCTTGGTTGATGACAAGATCATTTTAGAGTTGAAGTGTGTTGAAACGATAACAAATATTCACCGTTCTCAGGTCTTGAATTATCTAAAAGCCACAGGAAAAAAACTATCTATAATCCTCAATTTTGCAAATCGAAAACTCGAATACGAACGTTTAGCTTTTTAACTTATTCGTGTACATTCGTGTTCATTCGTGGCTAAAAATAAGGAGGCAACATGAAAAGCTACCGCAAAGAATTATGGTTCGAAGTGCCGACCCGGCGCGCATTCATCAATATCACCCCCGAGGTGAATGAGTGCTTGCGGGAAAGCGGCATCACCGAAGGCTTGGTGCTGGTCAACGCCATGCACATCACCGCCTCGGTATTCATCAACGATGATGAGTCAGGACTTCATCACGATTATGAGGTCTGGCTGGAAAAAATCGCTCCCCACGAGCCGGTATCCGGCTACCGGCACAATGTTGGCGAGGACAATGCCGACGCGCATATGAAAAGGCAGGTGATGGGGCGGGAGGTCGTAGTCGCGGTCACAGACGGACGACTGGATTTCGGCACTTGGGAACGGATATTTTACGGTGAATTCGACGGGCGCCGCCGCAAACGGGTTTTGGTTAAAATAATCGGAGAGTGAGAGCTATGCTGAATTGGTCTTTTTGACATATAAGATATCCTGCCTCTGCCTTCAAGGTGAATTCATCCTGAACGCATGGTCCTAATAACATTTTTTATTTTTTTTTGACTTAAGTCAATGATCTCTCTTTTTATTTCAGTTTAAGTAGATTCAGCTCTCGTAATCAAAAAAGCGCTATTGGGTAACCAATTCCCAGAGGGTGTGATTCTAAGCAGTTTGCCTCCGGAAATATTTTAGTTAAGTCCCCGGAAAGGACACGCTAAAAGTTTTCAACGTCGCTCCCGGAAAGAGTCGGCTTAGGAAGTTTCTGGAGTGAGGCTTTAAATATTTACACCGAGTATTAGAAGCCAATGATAGGGGGTGGTGGCCCCGTCGCGATCGTGTTTAGATGAAGTCTTATCAAAAGGTCAGCCATTTTTATGGCTGGCTTTTATTTTTTGCTATAATTGGTCACGCACCGGCCCCCCCCCTTGACTTGACTTCCTAAAAAACCAGCGAATATTATTGCATGAATTTTACACGCGACTAGCCCTGGTGTATATCTCAGCCAAGTTGCCCCCTTTGGCTTTCAGCGACAAAGGATGCGTTAAAATTCAAGTTTCCATTTGATATCCGTAAATCGAACTTCAATCCACCAACAGAAAGGAGGACAAGATGTCCAAAGCGATTCGAATATACGAAGCCGGCGGTCCGGAGGTATTAAAATGGGAGGACTTTGATCCAGGAAAGCCGGAAGCCGGCGAGGCACTGGTGCGCCACGAAGCCGTGGGGTTGAACTATATTGATGTCTATCACCGCAGCGGGCTGTATCCTTTGCCGGATCTGCCGGCCACACCGGGTTTGGAAGGTGCGGGCATTGTCGAAGAAATCGGCGACGGAGTTACCGAAGTCGCGGTCGGCGACCGGGTGGCCTACGCCGGCGTTCCGCCTGGAGCCTACGCCGAGGTCCGCAAAATCGCCGCCCACCGGCTGGTAAAACTGCCGGAGGGCATTTCCACCCAATTGGGAGCGGCCATGATGCTTCAGGGCATGACGACGCGCTACCTGCTGCGGGGCTGTTATGACGTCAAAGGCGGCGATACGATATTAATCCATGCCGCCGCCGGAGGGGTCGGCTCGATTGCCTGCCAGTGGGCCAAGCACCTCGGTGCAACGGTTATCGGCACGGTTGGCTCAGCGGAAAAAGCCGAGATTGCGCGGTCCAACGGTTGCGACCATCCCATCCTGTACAACGATGAAGATTTCGCCGCAAAAACCAGGGAAATTACCGGCGGCAATGGGGTCCCGGTCGTTTATGACTCCGTGGGTCAGGCCACTTTCATGCAATCTCTGGATTGTCTGCGTCCCATGGGAATGATGGTATCCTTCGGACAATCTTCAGGGTCGGTTCCGCCCCTGGACCTGGGCCTTTTGGCGGCCAAAGGGTCTTTGTTTCTGACCCGACCCAGCTTGATGGCCTATACCGCCCAACGCGAGGATTTGCTGGATCATGCCCGGGATCTGTTCGAGGTGGTGGAAAGCGGGGCTGTAAAAATCGAAATCAAGCAGACTTATCCCTTGTCAGAAGCCGCCCAGGCCCATCGCGACCTGGAAGACCGCAAAACCACCGGCTCCACTGTTTTAATCCCAGGTTAGCACCTAATCTGCTGAAACTAAATCATATTTGCGTAAGATTTAACAATTAGAAAATTTTCGCCACCAAGGCACTAAGACACAAAGTTTAATAAAATAATCTTTTTCTTTGTGTCTTGGTGCCTTCGGTACCAATATTTCCGGTTTATCCGGGTTAGGCCTATATATTGATATCCCATCATGTTTGCGAAGGATTTTTGCGACATCCAAATTGAATATTTTAATAACTATAGCGATTTATTTTAATACGACAGAGCGACGTGTCGGGTCGTAGCCGAAGGCGACTTGTGGGGTCGTAGCTCGAAGAGCGAAGCCCCAAGCCTGAAGCGAAACCATAAATCTTCAATATTCAATATTCAATATTCATTTCCGGCTTTGCCGGATTGGGTATGACCGTGCAGAAATGATATAATACCCTTTTGCTGACTGATTTTGTAGAGATTCGTTGACATACCGCAAAAATTCTGGCATAAAAGCCCCTTTGTTAATTTTTTTCGACTTGCAATTCAACGAAATTTTCGAGATTATAGATTCTTGCGCCTATGATCAGGGCGTACACATATATATAAAAAAAGAAAAAAATTAGTGGGAGGTTTTTACAGCATGGCTGAAGAAGCAATCAAACTTGGCGGTAAGAAAAAAAGCATCTTTATCGACAAGGTGAAAGAGATCCTGCCGGAGGGCGGCAATCTAAACCTTTGTCTGACATGCGGGGCCTGCTCCTCCGGCTGCCCGGCCACGGGTCTGGAAGATATGGATCCCAGAAAGTTCCTGCGCATGGCGGCCCTGGGGATGGACGAGGAAATCCTGAGTTCGGATTGGGCCTGGATGTGCACCCTGTGCATGCGCTGCATTTATGTTTGCCCGATGAAAATAGATATTCCGCAGCTCGTGTTCAATGTCAGGAAAAACAGACCCCGGGAGGAGAGGCCCAAGGGAATTTTAGGCTCCTGCGACATGGCGCTGCGAAATGATACCTGCAGTGCCATGGGCGCCGGCGAGGAAGATTTTCAATTCGTGGTGGAAGATGTCCTGGAGGAAATTCAAGAAACCCAGCCCGGGTATGAGGATCTGCAGGCGCCGATCAACAAGGAGGGCGCCAAATATTTCCTGAATCAAAACTCGCGCGAGCCGGTGACCGAACCCGATGAGATGGTGCCCCTGTGGAAAATTCTGCATCACGTCGGCGCCGACTGGACCTACGGCACCAAGGGGTGGGCTGCTGAAAACTATTGCCTGTTCATGGCTGATCTTGAAAACTGGGAAAAGATTGTTCGCATCAAGGCCAAAGCCGTCGACGATCTGGGCTGCAAGTATTGGCTCAACACGGAGTGAGGGCACGAAATGTTCGCAGTCCGGGTCGGACTGCAAAAGTTCAACATCGAGCACAATTTCGAGATTGAAAGCATCATTTCACTCTATGCCCGCTGGATTAAGGAAGGCCGTCTGAAGGTCAACTCCGATTGGAACAAAGAGCGCCAGATTAAATTCACGGTGCAGGATCCCTGCCAGCTGGTGCGCAAAACCTACGGCGAGCCGATGGCCGAAGACCTGCGCTTCGTCACCAAGGCGGTTGTCGGGGAGGAAAATTTCATCGAAATGACTCCCAACCGGTCAAACAACTACTGCTGCGGCGGCGGGGGCGGCTTTCTGCAAAATGGAATGCCTGAAGCCCGGCGTGCCTTCGGCAAGCTGAAGGCCGACCAGATCATGGCCACTGGTGCGCAATATTGCATCACCCCCTGCCACAATTGCCATTCCCAAATCCACGACTTGAGTGAATTTTTCGAGGGCCACTGGCACAACGTCCACCTCTGGACTCTGATCTGTCTGTCCATGGGTATCCTGGGTGAAAATGAACGCGAGTACCTGGGAGACGATCTCAAGGAAGTTGATGTGCTATACTCCAAAGAGGAAGAATAAGACCAGCTTTAGATTACAGATATTACAGGTATAAAATAAAAAACCCGGCTCTTCGTTAAAGAACCGGGTTTATTATTTTGTTAATAGCTGGAAAATCCCAAATTACAAATCCCAAATCTCAAATAAATCCCAATAATTCAAATTCAAATATTCAAACATTTTGAGTTGCCAAGATTATTTGCTATTGGAAATTTAGGATGAAATTGAAACTCGATCGTTGATCCCAAATTGAAACTACATGAAATCCGATGCCATTTTCAAGACGTATCTCACCACAGAGACCGCAGAGATTAACAAAATTTTTCTTTCTCGGCACTCTCCGCGAACTCTGCGGTTAATGAATAGTTACTTTATCGATTTGACCGGCCGTTTTTTGCCGGCGGCCGGGCTCGCACCCAAAAATCATCCTTCCGACTCGCCGACCTTCTCATCTTCTTAACTTCTCACCTTCTTTGACTATCATGCGCTCCGCCCTCTGCGCTAGGCCGACTTGGTGAGTTTTACCGCACACACTTTCAATTCGGGTATGCCGGAAATAGGATCCAGCGCGGCATTCGTCAGACGGTTGGCGGCCGCGGCCCCGTAATGGAAGGGCACAAATACCGTCCCCGCAACTGCCTTGTTTGAAATTTTGACCCTGGCCTGGATAGTCCCCCGGCGAGAGGCGATATCGACCACGGCCCCGTCGGCCACCTCGTATTTGCCGGCATCCTGGGGCGAAATCTCAACGAAACACTCCGGTGCAATATCCATGATACCGTCGCTTTTCATGGTCATGGTGCCGGTGTGATATTGATACAGCAAACGGCCGGTGGTCAGCCACATCGGGTAGTCATCATCGACCTGTTCGGCCGGCGGTATGAAGTCAATCGCGTGGAATGTGCCCTTGCCTTTGGCAAATTGTTCGCGGTGCAGAACCGGGGTTCCGGGATGCTCGGCGGTCGGCGCCGGCCAGTGAATGCCTTCCAACTCGATGCGGTCATAGTTAATACCGCCGTATGACGGGGTGACCTGCGAAATTTCCTCCATAATCTGCCGGCTGTTTTCATATTGCATGGGAGATCCCATACGGCTGGCAATTTCACAGGTGATTTTCCAATCATCCCAGGCCTGCCCGGGCGGTTCCACCGCCTTGCGTACCCGGTGCACCCGGCGATCGGTATTGGAAAAAGTTCCCTCTTTTTCCGCAAAACAGGCTGATGGCAGCACAACATCCGCCAGTTTGGCGGTTTCGGTCAGAAAAATATCCTGCACCACCAGAAAATCAAGGTTTTTGAGGCTTTTTTCGCAATGGTTCAAATCGGGGTCTGAGACCATCGGATTCTCGCCGATGATGTAAAAGGCTTTAAGATCGCCGTCATGGGCGGCCGGAATCATGGCGGTCACCTTCATGCCCGGCTTATCCGAAAGACCGTCAACCCCCCAGGCTGCGGCCATTTTCTCCCGGGCGGCCGGGTCGATCACTTTCTGATAGCCGGAATACACATCCGGCAGACCGCCCATGTCGCAGGCCCCCTGGACATTATTTTGCCCGCGCAACGGATTGACGCCGCCGCCTTCGATGCCGAGATTACCGCATAACATGGCCAGGTTGGCCAGGGATTTCACATTATCGGTTCCGGTGATGTGCTGGGTGATTCCCATGCAGTATAATATACTGCCGCGCTCGGCACCGGCGTACAGCCGTGCGGCTTCGATGAGATCCTGGGCGGCAATCCCCGTAATCTCCTCCACGTATTCCGGTGTGTATTTTTCGACCGTCTTTTTGACTTCCTCGAAGCCCTCAGTGCGGCTGTCGACAAAATCCTGGTCTTGCAGGTTTTCCTTAATGATGACGTGCATCATGCCGTTGAGCCAGGCCACGTCGGTACCCAGGTTCTGCCGCAGCCACTTGTCCGCAAAGCGGGTAATTTTAATGCGTCTGGGATCGACCACGATCAGTTTCGCACCTTTTTGAGTCACGGCCCGCTTAACGCTGCTGGACAGCACCGGGTGATTTTCGCTGGTATTGGAACCGGTAATCAGAATAACATCGGCTTTTTCGATGCAGTCGATGGTATTGGTCATGGCACCGCTTCCAAAGGCTGCGGCCAGACCGGCCACAGTGGAAGAATGTCAGAGACGGGCGCAGTGATCGACGCTGTTGGTTTTGAGCACCGCCCGGGCAAATTTCTGGGCAATGTAGTTTTCCTCGTTGGTAACCCGGGCGGAAGTCAGTACGGCCAGGGCGTCGGAGCCGTGTTTGGCTTTGATTTCGTTGAATTTACCGGCGACCAGATCGAGGGCCTCGTCCCAGGAAGCTTCCCGCAGCTGGCCGTTTTCTCTGATCAACGGGGTCTTCAGGCGATCCGGCGAATTAACGAAATCGTATCCGAAACGACCCTTGACACACAGGCTGCCGTAGTTGGGAGCAAAATCGTCAACCCCGGTCACTTTCACGACCTGGTCGTCTTTAACATGCAGATTAATCTGGCATCCGACCCCGCAGTAGCTGCAGGTCGTCCGCACTTTTTTGGTTTCCCAGGGCCGCACCTGATAGCGCGCATCTTTTTCGACCAGCGCGCCCACCGGGCACACCTGCACGCATTCCCCACAAAATACACAGTCCGAATCCCGGTAGGGCCGGTCGCCGGCCGCAATAATCTTGGTGCTGGCACCGCGATACCCGTAGTGGATAGCTTGATTAACCTGCACTTCATTGCAGGCCTGAACACATCGACCGCATTGTATGCAGCGCGAAAAATCTCTTACGATGAAGGGATTGACCGTTTCCATCGGATGCGGTGTTTCGGTGGGGATGAATTGCTCGCCGTTTACCTGGTAGCGAAACGCCAGGTCCTGCAGTTTGCAGTCGCCCCAAACCGGGCACAACTCGGCGGTATCTTCCGTCTGCTGAGCTTTGAGCTGAAACTCGGTCCAGTTATCGCCGGCCGAGCCGCTGACGGCGCAGTTGTGATTGCCCGAGGACAGCAGCAGCTGGATTACCATGCGACGTGCCGTAATGACCTTGGCGGATTCGGTCCGCACAACCATATTGTTGGCGGCCGGCGCCGCACAGGAGGCAGCCAGGCTGCGCGCGCCTTCCACTTCGACGACGCAAACCCGGCAAGCCCCCGTAGCAGACGCGCCTTGTAAGTGGCAAAGGGTGGGGATATCGATACTGTTGCGTTGGGCGACATCGAGAATGCTCTCGCCCAGCTCGAAACTGAATTCGTTCCCATTAATTACGATTATGTTCTGATCGGCCATCTTGGAAATGCCTCCTATCCAGGAAGATTTGGGGAAGGTCCTTATTTAACCGAAACCCTAGATTTTGTCAACGTCGTTTCTGGATACGTGATTTTAGATGTTGGATGCTGGGTGCTGGATGCTCGATGCTGGATTCTGGATGCTGGATACTCGATGCTGGTCCGGACATGTATCAGGTTAAAGGCCAGGCGTGTAGAATGTCTGAAATCGGTCGGGGGAAGTGGCCATCGACAAGCTCAGGCGCTGCAAAGGTGGAAAGGGGAATTGGAACATAGAGGTCATGGTCTCAGGGCACTCGACCTTCAGCGCACGAAGCCACACCAAAGTTCATCTATTTGGAAGTGTCATCTTGTGATAAGGGGGGGCTAACGGCGTAATTAGGGCATGGTTGCCCGATGCAGAAAGTCAATGACGAATAACCAATAACAAATAACGACAAGCCCAGGTGTCTCCGGTCATCTGTCATCTGGCATCTGTTATCTGTCTTCTGTCTTCTATCTTCTGTCCTCCGTCCTCTGTCCTCCGTCCTCTGTCCTCTGTCATCTGATTTCTGTCTTCTGGTTTCTGTTTTCTGACCGAAACGCCGTCATCCACCAATGATAGAGGTAGACACCACAGACTGCCCCTAAAACATCGGCAATCACATCCCCGATACTGCCGTGGCGATAGGGAACGAAAGACTGATGAATCTCATCACTGATTCCGTACAGTGAAGCTGACAACATACTCAGCGGCACAATCCATTGCGAAATGCTTTTGAAGGGAAGGGTTTGATAGGCGCGGTAAAACAACACACCCATGACGACAAATGCCCCAAAGTGCATTATCTTGTCGCCGAATTCGAAGGAAGGCAGCCGCTCCGGTGAGGGATAGGAAGACTGAATGTAAATGAAAACACAATACGTGATGAGCGGCAGCCAGTAGTAGGCGATGATTTTTATTTTAAGCAACATATATTTCGTCATAGGACAGATGCCAGAGGAAAACAGCGAGAAGGTGAGAAAAAAACCTCAATCTGAAATTCCAATTAGTATTACTTTATACCTTCCATCTATGGTGTCACACCCGTACCCATCAGTATCCAGTATCCAGCATCCAGTATCCAGCAACCGGTTTAAAAACCTGTTGTCGGTCGCCGTTTGCCGAAGACGATTTCACAGGGTGCGTTTTTGGTCACATGTTTTTCCAGTTTTTTGCACCACAGGGATTGAAATGTCCGGCAACTGCCGTCTATCGCCTCCAGGCGGGCAAAGTCCGCATGCCGTCACAACAGGTCGCAGAATTCTATCTTACTGGTTGTAACTCCCGCATTTTTTGTCATTTTCTCAAAACCTTTGATTATCATCAATAAACCCGATTTTTACCAGCAAAGCAATACCTCAACCGCGTTGTTTGCAATTGAGGTATCTCCCAGACTAAGCTCTGCGCTTCAATGGACGTTTCTCAGAGCCTTAAAAAAACAAATATATTTTTGGCACTTTATGGTCTGATAAGTCCAATAGATTACCTTAAACACATTCGGGCAGATAGTCAGCTCCCCCCTAATTATCGCCAAAAATATCCAGTGACAACTCGCGTTGACGAATATGGGCCAGCACCGTATCCAGAAAATTCTGCTGGGTGACCCCGTATTTGACCTTGCCGTCCAGAGTCCTCACTGATAGGGTTCCGGCCTCCTTTTCTTTAGCGCCGATGGTCAAGATCAGGGGCACATACTGCAGCTGGGCTTCACGCACTTTTTTGTTGAGGCTTTCAGTGCGGCTGTCGACTTCGACGCGCAGCCCGGCCTTGGCAAGAACTTGACTGACGTCTCCCGCATAAGGTACCAGCTCATCGTTGATCGGCAGAACAATCGCCTGCACGGGGGCCAGCCACAATGGGAATTTCCCCGCAAAATGTTCGATCAATATTCCCAGAAACCGCTCGATAGAACCGAAAACAGTGCGATGGATCATGATCGGACGATGTTTTTCATTGTCTTTATCGATGTAGTAAAGATCGAAATTTTCAGGTTGCGACATGTCCAACTGAATCGTACCGCATTGCCAGGTCCGGTTCAGGGCATCCTTGATATGCAGGTCGATTTTCGGACCGTAAAACGCACCGTCGCCTTCATTTAGCTCGTATAACATGCCGTAGGCATCCAGGGCCGATGCCAGTCCGTTCGTGGCGGTTTCCCATTGTTCGTCGGTGCCGATGGATTTTTCAGGCCGGGTGGACAGCTCCAGGTGAAATCCCAATCCAAAAGCGCCGTACATCCGCTCAGCCAGATTCAAAATCGCCAGGATCTCCGCCTCGATATGCGCCGCGGTCATGTATAAATGGGCATCATCCTGATGGAACGATCGGACCCGAAACAGCCCGGACAGCACCCCGCTTAGCTCGTGCCGGTGAACGAGGCCGACTTCCGCAATTCTCAGGGGCAGATCCCGATAGGAGTGCGGTTTTGTCTTGTACAGCAGCATCCCGCCGGGACAATTCATCGGTTTGATAGCATACTCCATATCGTCAATGCTGGAGGTGTACATATTTTCACGATAATTTTCCCAGTGACCCGACCGTTCCCATAGGGCCCGATTCAACATAATCGGCGTTTTGCTCTCGACATATCCGGCGACCCGGTGTTCATGACGCCAGTAATCCAGCAGGACATTCCAGATCTCCATGCCTTTGGGATGAAAGAACGCCATTCCCTGCGCTTCCTCATGAAAGCTGAACAAGTCCAGCGCCTGGCCGATCTTGCGATGGTTTCGCTTCTTGGCTTCTGCAAGAAACGTCAGGTGGTCTTTCAATTCCTTCTTGTCGAAAAAGGCGGTGCCATATATCCTCTGCAGCTGCGGTTTGGAAGGATCGGCTCGCCAGTAAGCACCTGAAACCTTAATCAGCTTGATGTGTTTGACAATACCGGTATGCGGCACGTGGGGCCCGCGACACAAATCGGTGAATTCCCCCTGCTCGTAAAATGAGATGGTTCCGTCATCCAGGTCCGACAGCATTTCAAGCTTGTACGGCTCGTCCTTGTAAAATTCCAGGGCCTCGGTCTTAGCCACTTCCCGGCGTTGAACCGGCAGTTTTTCTTTGATGATTTTCTTGATTTCGGCCTCGATCTTCGGAAAGTCGTCTTCGGAGACCGGCTCCATATCGATGTCGTAGTAAAAACCGTCTTCGACCGCCGGGCCGATCGTCAGTTTCGCGTCCTTGTAAATACGCAGAATCGCCTGGGCCATCACGTGGGCGGCGCTGTGGCGCAATATTTCAAGTGCTTCCTCATCTTTGGAAGTAATGAGCCGGATATTGGCGTCATGATCGATGGCAAAGTTCAGGTCCACCAGGTTGTCGTCAATTTCCATGGCCACGCAATTGCGGGCGAAACCTTCAGATATGCTCCGGGCGACTTCAAGTCCGCTGACCGGACCTTCAAAAGCCTTTATGTTGCCGTCAGGAAGTGTTATGTTTATCATTTTCAACCTATTGTGATATAGTAAAGAAAGTTGACATTTACCCGGGACGAACGGACACGCGCCAGCCTCGGCCGGAAAAATATAATCTTAAATAGTAATACTAATTATAATATCAGGCAATATAAATACCAATCAGAATATTGTAAAACAATGGTTCCCGGTATTTTTACCTGACATTCATCAGATGGGGACAAACGCGTACGAGTGTTCCAATACTTCGCCAACGCAAAGTTGAAAGCAAAATCAAGGTAATAGGAGAATCCAACGCGGTGGTCAAGGGAAAAAATGAGAGAGACTGGCGACGACTATAAAATCATAGACAACTTTGAGGCGCTCAAAGATCTGGCCCGGACCATCGACCGGGAAGAGACCGTCGGTGTCGACCTCGAGGCAGACTCCATGTACCATTTCAAGGAAAAAGTCTGTCTGATTCAGATGGCTGCCAGGGATGTCAACGTGGTCATCGATCCGCTGAGGGTCAAGGATCTGTCGCCGCTTAAACCGATTTTTAAAAGAAAGGATGTCTGCAAAATTTTCCATGGAGCCGACTACGATGTCCGCTCCCTGTACCGGGATTTTGATGTCAGCATTAACAATCTGTTCGATACCGAGTTGGCAAGCCGTTTTCTGGGCTATTCTGAAACCGGCCTGGAAGCCGTGCTTAAAAATAAATTTGGCGTCACGCTGGACAAAAAATTTCAACGAAAAGACTGGTCCCGGCGCCCCCTGCCGCAGGATATGGTGGCCTACGCTGCCAAGGATGCCAGGTATCTGTTGCCGCTGGCGATCGAACTGAAACGAGAGCTTGAAGTAATGGGACGCCTTTGTTGGGTGCAGGAAGAATGTGCAATTCTGAGCAAAGTGCGGCCCAATACCAATAATACCGATCCATTGTATCTGCATTTTAAAGGGGCGGGCAAGCTGAATCCCAGAAGCCTGGCGGTGCTGGAAAGACTGCTCCAGTATCGTCGCCGGGTTGCCCGCAAAAAAGACAAGCCCCTGTTCCGGATTTTCGGCAGCCGTTCCCTGCTCGAATTGGCCGAAAAAAAAACCGCTGAGAATGAAGCAGCTTGAAAAATCCAGGATCTTGAGCGCCAAGCAGATCAGCATGTACGGTACCGGCGTAATCGCCGCGATCCAGGCGGCCATGCAAATCGAACAGGCAAATCTGCCGGTGTATCCACGCCGCAAATCACCCAGGGTGCCCCTGGTAGTGGCAGGGCGCGTCAAGGCTCTCAAAAAATGGCGTGATGAGCAGGTTGACCGTTTGGCGCTCGACCCCGCCTTGATCTGCACCAAGGCGCTGATGAGCAGCATTGCCCTGCAAAAGCCGCGCAAGGTATCGGATCTGAGCGCCATCAGCGAAATGAAAAACTGGCAGATAAAAGAATTCGGTCAGGATATCGTACAAGTAATGAGGAATGTACGATAGGAAGTTGTTCTGAACATAAACGTCAAATTGGGCGCTTGTGTAACTGTTGCGCACCTGCATATAGAAAATTCCAAGCACCAATAAACAAATAACAAACAAATTCCAAATTCAAATCCCCAATGACCCAATATCCGGCAGAGCCGGAAATGAAAATTGATGATTGATGATTGAAGATTTGAGGTATTCTGTCTATTTTATTTGTCATCTGTCTTCACATATCCTGTGCAAACATGATATTTGATTTCAATAAATAGATACTAAACAAGCACTGACTCACTAAATCCATAATTCCTTCGGTCTGGCTCCAGTGAAATGGAGCTTGTCAGAGCATTCTGAATTAAACGCTATCACTGCAATCTGAGAGTCGTTTCGAATTTGGGTTTTGGGATTTGAAATTTATTTGTAATTTGGAAATTGAGATTTGGAATTTAAACGACGGTATTTCGGTCTGGAGACAACTATAATTCAATATTGCGATGGCGGAAAATATACGAAAGGTCAATATGGAGGAAAAAATAGAGTTATCAGCTGGTGGGTTGACGCTTGAGGGCTTGCTGCAAAAAAACAGTGGCGGCAGCGGTGTTGTTATCACTCACCCCCATCCCCTGTATGGCGGGAATATGCACAATAACGTGGTTGCGGCAATTGCGCAGGCCTATCAAAAACTGGATTACACAACGCTGCGTTTTAATTTTAGAGGGGTTGGCGGCAGCCGTGGAAGTTTCGGCGATGGGATCGGCGAACAGGAGGATGCAAAAGCCGCCCTCGCTTACCTGGCTGATCTGGGCATCAGCCGGGTCGATTTAGCCGGGTACTCATTCGGGGCCTGGGTCATCGGTCATTTAGATTGTGCGGCAGCCGGCATCGCCGACATGGTGATGATCTCCCCGCCGGTGGCGTTCATCGATTTCGATTCCGTTGCCGCCATTGACTGTTTGAGTCTGATCATCACCGGCAGCCGCGACGAGATCGCGCCGGTGGAAAGCATCCGGCAATCCTATCAAGAGTGGAATGCGGCGGCGCACTTTGAAGTGATCGAAGGCGCGGACCATTTTTACGGGGGGTATGAAGACAAAATGGCGCAGATTTTGGCATCGCATCTGAGATCCTGAGCCGGTCAAGCCGGAATTGAAGAATGAAGATTGAAGATTGAAGATTTGTTGTTCGCCTTCGGCGGTTCTATTTTATTCTAACACCACTGTCAAAACAGCTAAAATCATATCAACAGACATTCAACCGGGACAAGCTGGTATCACAAAAATACAAAAAGTTGAATTCAATTCCAATCTTTGTAAATGCTTGTTTGTACGTGCTTTACAAAAATGCCAACAAATATTTTGCAGAGTTTACGCAAAACTGATTCGGCAACTGCCTATTGAAGCACAAGTTCTGAATTTTGATTTTTGCGCTTTTTGCGGCTACAACAATCTTCAATTTTCAATTATCTTTCCAGCTCCTCGCGAACCTGCCTGGCCATCAGGCGCTCATAAATGTTGGGTGCCAATCTGCTGATCCAGTAGGCCAGCTTACCGACCGGCGTCAGCACCAGCAGGTGCCGCCTTTTCAGGGCGCCCTTGTAAATGGCATCGGCGACCTTGGCCGCTGGAGCCGGCTTGCCGACCACCGATTGCGGATGGGTGGTGACCCTGCCGTCGCCGCCCAGGGCCCGAGTCTGAAGGTTCGTACTGACGAAACCGGGGCAAACGAGCATCACGTGGACACCGGTTTCCCTGAGTTCGGATCGCAGGGATGTGAAAAATCCATGCAAAGCATGTTTGCTCGCACAATAACCGGTGCGGCCCAGCAATGGCGTCACTCCGGCCAGGCTTTCGATAACGATGATACCCCCTTGGCGGTCAATCAGGCTGTCGATGGCCGCCCGGGTACAGTTCAACGAACCGTAGAAATTGACATCCATGACCTTGCGGTAGACGCTGATTTGGGTGTCGACAAATGCGCTGCGCTGGGTAATTCCGGCATTGTTGACCAGCAGATCGACTCCCCCGAATAGTTTGATGATTGTATCGACAGCCGCCGTGCACTGGGTTTCATCAGCGACATCGCATTTGAGGCCCAAAGCATCGGCGCCGGCGTCATTGAGCCTGTCAGCCGCCGCCGCAACACTCTGGGCATCCATGTCCAAAAGGCCGATCTTGGCGCCCTCTTTGGCAAATCTGCGGCAGATGGCGGCGCCAATACCGCTGGCGGCCCCGGTGACCACCACGACTTTGTCTTTATAACTGAGCTTGCCCACTGTTCGTAGTTTCGATTATGTTGAGATGCCCCATAGTTGATAGGTTTATGGTTTCAGGTGTCAGGTGTCAGGATAGAAAGCAATTTCTGAAATCTTAACACTAAATTTGGATGTTGCAAATGGCTATGCATGAATGTTATCATTTAGCAAAAATCTACCGCTAAAGGCTACTTACCGAAACGTATCCTTGATTCATGTAGCTTGAAGCTACAGAAGTATTTCAGTTGCCACACTATTTCGAGCTATTATTCATTTAAATCCGCATTCCGCAATCCCCAATCCCCAATCGAAACCCTCTGTCTTCTGTCCTCTGTCTTCTGTCATCTGTCCTCTGTCCTCTGTCCTCTGTCCTCTGTCCTCTGTCATCCGACTTCCGCGCTTGGCCCTAACTTTCCGAATTCCGCATCTTTGCCGCGGCATAGTCCCGCCCTTCAGGGACGACGCCGGGTCCCACTTCCGACTTCGCTCATCCGTCATCTGTCTTCTGTCTTCTGTCCTCTGTCATCTGTCTTTTGTCCTCTGACCTCTGACACCTGACCCCTGACACCTGAATCCTTAGGTCGATTGTCTAGCATCAGGCAACGGCCTCCTAGAAAAAATAAAGGCGGCCGTCAATCCGGCGATAATATGCCAAATTCCCCACCAGGCGGTAATGATGGCCATTCCGCCAAGACCTTCAAAGAAAGTGAACACGAGCACCAACCCCAGCCCCGAGTTCTGAATCCCCACCTCGATGGAAACGGCCCGGGTATCCTGCTCGTCGAGCCGCAGCAGACGCCCGCACCAGTAACCCAGATTCAGTGCCAGGGCATTGTGGATCAGCACACCGAAGAAAACGAGCCCGACATAGTTGAGAAAATAATGCCAATTGGCTACCAGGGCGGCCGCAACGATGCCGAGGAAGAATACCAGCGAAAATATTTTAAACGGCTTTCTGACCTTTTGGACCAAAGAAGGAAAATAGTGAGAAACCGTCAATCCGGTGATCAGTGGAATTCCGAGAATGATGAAAATATTGACAAACACATCAATTGGGCTAAGACTGACTTTGCGCAGAATTTGAGCCGTGTGCGGGTTGAAGCTGCCCCAGATGGTTAAGTTTAAGGGGGTCATGAATATGGCGGCGGCGGTCGATACAGCCGTCATGCTGACCGACACCGCACAATTGCCGCGCGCCAGGTAGGTGACGATATTGGAAAGGTTGCCGCCGGGGCAGGCTGCCACCAGGATCATGCCCAGTGCGATCGACGGCGGTGGCTGCAGGATCAAGGTCAGCAAAAAGGTGAACGCCGGCAATAAAATAAACTGCGTCGCCAGACCGATGGCCGGCGCTTTAGGAGCGATGAAAATTCGTTTGAAATCTTCGAGTTTCAACTCCAGGGCCACGCCCAACATCATCAGGCCAATGGCAGCGTTAATTACAAAAAGCCCCTGGGGGTTGAAGTTAAGCCTAACTTGATCGATGGCTGCCGGGTCCATACCGGTCTCCTTTTAAATACAGATGGCAGAGTTTATCGAAGTGGTAAGTCGGAATGCGGCCTTCGACGAGCTCAGGCGGGGCAAAGTCGGAAAAAAGGAAACAGTGGAAATATCATTTGCTCCATGGACCATTATTTTTTAATCGATAGAATTCCACAATTCGTCATTCGTCAATCGACATTCGTCATTCCTAACGCCCGCAACTCGATCCCATCTTTTTTGGTTTTTTCAATCCGAAATCCGAAATCTGCAATCCGCAATCACAATTACTCATTCAGCATTCGCCTAATCAAGAGCATAACCATGATGCTCTTTCCACTATAACCTAGCCCGGATAAACCGGAATTAGCCACAAAGCCACAAAGGCACTAAGACAAAAAAATTTTATAAAAAACTTCGTGCCTTGGTGTCTTGGTGGCAAAATTCTTTAATTTAAAAATTCCGTGGCAACCATGATGTGATTTCAATAGATAGGCACTAAGAAAGAATCTTATCCACTTCAGCATCAAGCCTGCGTAGTTCTTCGTTCAGAACGTCCGTCCCTTTTTTCTTGCATCGACGAAGATCTTCACCCCACTTTTGAATCATCGCAGTGTCAATCCGACGGACCCTGTTATCTTTAGACCATTCTCGGCCGATTTTTTCACCCAGGTTGGATAGGAGCTCCCCGACTGTATCTTTGTCGGAATCCGGAACCGCCTGAAGTACTTCTTCCATACGAGATTTCCACCCTTTAACAAGAAACGTGCCCTCATAAAACTTACGAAACCATTGTTGCTCTTCTTGGGTTGTCATGGAGACTCCTTTCTATCGGTTTATAGCGACGGGCAAAGGACCTGTTTGTTCCTTTGCGCTTTCTGCTTCCGGCTCTTTCAGGATAGAGCCGTCTAATCTCTTGCGGCACTATAGCAAAAATTTGTTGCCGATGTTCATTGAGTCATCGCCGTTTAAAAGTGACAAATGATCTAATCCGCCTGAGGCGGACTATCATTTCAAATAGACCGTTCGACAAAAGACTCACGACAGGCAGCATACCTTAATTTTAGTCATTTTAGGCAATTTAGTCATTTTAGTCATTTGTCAGTTATACCTGCGCAGTTATACTGACCCGCAGGGGCCTCTTTTTGTGAGCAAGGTCTCGTAAAAAGGATAGCGTGTTTGAGCATGACATATATTCAAAAAAAAAACGCCTTATCAACATCTTTTTCACACGGCTGATTCCTGATAAGGTCTTTGAATTTGAGCAATAACTAATATTATGTTATTTGCTCTTTTTAAACAGACAGTATACATTAACTTTAGTCATTTTAGCGCATTTTAGGCAATTTAGGCATTTGCCCCCTAAAGATTCTAAAGTAACACTGGCATGCGTTCACGGTTATAGACTGAGGTGCAATTATGGAAAGGGCTTTAATTCTTTCCGGAGGCGGGGCTCGAGGGGCCTTTCAGGTTGGTGTCTGCCAATATTTGCAGGAAGTGGGCTGGGTTCCTGAGATGGTTTGCGGCACTTCTATCGGCGCAATTAACGCCGTCGGCATCGGCTCCGGGATGAAACTGGAAGAGATGGCGCACTTCTGGAAAATCTACGATCGACGAAAAATGTTTCGAATTACCATGCTAAAATTTATCCTCTCCCTTTTTAAGCTTCGCAGATTTAGTCCTCTCATGGATCCGACCCCTATGAGGGAAATGCTATCGAAGCTGGTCGACCTAGACGCCCTGCGAGAAAGCCGGCAAGAAATCATCATCACCGCTGTAAACCTGAAAACATCTCAGCTCAGATACTTTAACCAGAGCAAGATTGATATAGACCATGTCATGGCTTCCGCGGCCGTACCCATGATTTTTCCCTGGCAGTTTATTGAAGGAGAACCGCACTGGGATGGCGGCGTAATGGACAATACGCCCATTATACCGGCCCTGGAACATGGTGCCAAACAAATCATTGTCGTTCTGCTATCCCCTGTCGGCGCATCCAACCTGCGTTTACCCCAAAGTCACCTGCAAGTGATGGAACTCATGTTTGAACATTCCCTAATCGGCGCCTATGAATCGTCCATGGCGTATCGCGCCAGTCGGAACAAACCCCAACCCCTTGGCCGAAGCGATCTTCCACCGGACACCTCACCTTTCAATAATTGCCTGGAAGATCAGTGCATCGCCATTGTTGCGCCGGTTCGCATGCTTGGTTTTCGTTCTTTTTTTAATTTCTCAAGACCGCAGGTAACGCAGCTCATCCAGGAAGGATACCATTGCGCCCGCAAACAACTGGAGGGCTTTATTCAATGATTTTTCGATGTCGGATTAAAGAACCCAAAGCGGGTCCGGGCCAAGGTTTCACAGATCCGGGATTGTTGAACCCTTGAATCTTGAACCCTGAGCCCGGAACCCTTGAACCCTGAACCCGGAACCCTTGAACCCAGAACCTCTGAACCTCTGAACCCGGAACCCCTGAACCCAGAACCCTTGAACCCAGAACCTCTGAACCTCTGAACCTCTGAACCCAGAACCTCTGAACCTCTGAACCCTGAACCCCTGAACCCAGAACCCTTGAACCCAGAACCTCTGAACCTCTGAACCCGGAACCTCTGAACCTCTGAACCCGGAACCTCTGAACCCGGAACCTCTGAACCCGCAACTAGGCGGCATATTGCTTGCTCAAGTTATCCACTTTATTATTCAAGGCCTTCACACTGCGTGTCAGTTTATCGATATCCTTTTTGCTGGGCAGATTCAGTTGGGATGGTACTGCTTTCAGGCTGCTGTTGAATTTCTTTTCAATTGTTTCCACCATAGGAATTTTTTCGATTGTTTTTTTTCCGCTATCCAATAAATCGTCCAGAACTTTGCGGGCATCGTCCTGTACACCATCAATAAATTCCTTGCCGTTATCAACAAAGCCGTCCATGGTCTTGCGAACATCTTTTCTGACATCCCCAACATACCCCTTGGCATCATCGACCAAGTCGTCCAAGACTTTGCGGGGGTCTTCTCTAAAATCCTTGACAAGCTTCTGGCCGTCTTTGACGGTTTTCTGAGCATCCTTTTTTACGCCTTTGACAAAATCCAGGCCGTCATCGACCAGGCCGTCGTATACCTTGCGAGGATCCTTGCGGACATCCTCAACAAATTCCTTACCGGCTTTGAAAGGATGATTGACATATTTTTCATTGTAGTCTTTAACCTTGTCATTCAGGTTGTCCATGGTCTCCCGAGCGGTCCTGACGACATAAAACTGAGATTTGGTCTTTTTCACTGCTTTTTTGGTAGATTTTTTTGCCTTTGCCATTTTTATTACCTCCTGACTGTGTATTGTTGAAAATTTGGTTGCCGATCAAGGCTCATTTTTTTGACGCAACGCGTTATGGCTCGTAATATGATGCAGTGCGTTATATTTGTCAAGCATTTTTTTACTAAAAAAATCGTTTTTTCGGAAATTTTTAATACACCAGGGCGCCAAGGGGACGACGTTGCGGTTCGCAATCCTTTTATTGCCATTGTCAATGCAAAATGGTATCAAGGCTGTTATTTACGATTAGACAGTTACCAATTCAGTTTGGTGCAAATTGCGCAAAACATTTTTGGGCATCTTTGTAAAGCACTGACAATCAAGCATCTACAAAGATTGGAATCGAATTCAACTTTTTGTATTTTTATGATACCCGCTTGTCCCGGCTGGGTATCGGTTAATCTGATTTCAGCTGTTTTGACGGTGGCGGCCGAATAAAATCGATCCGCCAAAGGCGAACCACAAATCTTCAATCTTCAATTTTCAATTCCGGCTTGTCCGGGTTGGGAGGGATCCAATGGCTGAGACCATGACCAATGCCGACAATTTTTGGCTCTCCATGGATGAGCCCACCAATCTGATGGTCATCACCGCATTTATGGAATTTGAGGAGCCCGTAGATTTCAAACGCCTCTATGCAACCATCGAAAGCCGTCTGGCGTCTTTTAAAAGGTTCCGGAAGCGAGTCGTAATACCGGTTTCGGGTGTGGGTGTTCCCACTTGGGAAACAGACAAAAACTATGATCTTAGATCCCACCTTCAACGAGTGGCCCTGCCGGCGCCGGGGGACAAAGCCGACCTGCAGGAAATGATCAGCAATTTAATGACCACGCCGTTGGATCCAAACAAGCCGTTGTGGCAGGTCCACCTGATTGAAAACTACAGGAATGGATGTGTGATCTTTTTCCGGATTCACCACTGCATTGCCGACGGCATCGCACTGGTGCATGTCTTGCTTTCCACCGCGGACACCGATGCGGACGCCCCCTGGCCGGAATATCAACCCGATAATCGACGGGATTCCAATTCCCTTCAATCTTTGTTTCCGGTTGGCAATATAATCGGCACGATAACGAAAACCCTAAACACAACGATAAATTACGGCGCAGCACTGCTGGAAGAAGGCGGAAAAACCTTATCGGATCCATCCCGCTTGAAAAAGGTCGCCAATTCCACCACCGGTTTGACCTCGGACTTCGTTTCCATTCTTGCCAAACATACGATCATGCCTTCGGACCCCAAAACACCGTTTAAAGGCAAGCTGGGTGTGCGCAAACGGGTCGCCTGGACCGAACCGATATCGCTTGACAAGATTAAAACGGTTGGACGCGCGATCAGCACGGCAACCCTCAACGATGTGCTGATCGCCACGGTCACCGGTGCAATGCGTCGCTATCTGAAAACCCGAAATTCGCCGGTAAATGAACTTGACCTGCGGGTAACGATTCCCGTCAACATTCGCAAACCGGGAACTGAATTCGAGCTCGGCAACCGGTTCAGCCTGGTTTTTCTGGCATTGCCGGTATATATCGACGATCCGATATTGCGCCTCAAGGAAGTCAAGCGGCGGATGGACCATCTCAAAAAATCGCCCGATGCCTTTATAAATTTCGGACTTCTGAACGCCATGGGCGTCCTGCCGGCCAAAATCTCCAAAAGATCGGCGCATTTGTTCGGCAACAAGGCGTCAGGTGTTCTGACCAATGTACCGGGTCCGAAACAGCCCCTTTATTTTGCCGGTAAAAAGATTAATAATATTATGTTTTGGGTGCCCAGATCCGGCATAATCGGGCTGGGTATCAGCATTTTCAGCTATGACGGAAAGGTTACAGTGGGAATAGCTTCCGATGAAAGGCTCATGCCTGATCCGGAATTCCTTTTAGAAGGCTTCGAAGATGAATTTAACCATCTATTGGAGCTCGTGCAGTCCGGCAAGATATATGACGTACCGCTAGTTTTGCATGATCGGTATCAAGAAGCGCAAAACACGGATATTCCAATTTCAAAAGGTGAAAAAAAATCGGGTACGGCCCATGATAAAGGTCCCGCCCGATGCAGGGCAACGACAAAAAAGGGCAGTCAATGCAAAAGACGCGCTTTGCAAGGCTCCGGATATTGCGGCTCCCACAGGCGATTGGAAGAAGACACTAGAGTTCAGGATGTCGCGCGGATATTAAAAGAGTTGAGCAAATAGTTATTTTTTTGAAACCCATCATTCCCCAATTCCAATGTTTCATCATTCCAATCGCATGACCTTGTCATTTGACCCTGCGGCTCTCGAAGGCAGGTTCGCGACAAGTTGGGGGCGAAGCGCCTACCAGTTCTAAAATCCGTGGTATTGAGTGTCTTTTTGCAGTTAATTTTTACTAAGACGACGTCTCGCTTAGAAAGGATAGGCTATGCTTCCTGAATACTTCGAATTTACACTCCCCACCAAGCTCGTTTACGGAGTTGGAATTTTAGGCAACATCGGCAATACCGTCAAACATTTCGGCAAACGCCGGGCGATCCTGGTAACCGATAAAATACTGGTCAAGGCCGGGCCCGTGAATCTGGTCAAAAAGGGCTTTAAAAACACGAATATCGAAATTGTCTGCAAGTATGATAACGTCCCGCCCAACTCGACCATCAAAACCGTCAATAGCTGCGCCCGGCTGGCCAAAAAAACATCAATGCGATTTTATAATCGCCATCGGAGGCGGCAGCGTCATCGACACGGCCAAGGTCGCCAATCTTCTGATCGTCAAAGGCGGCAAGGTAGAGGATCATATGGGTGCATACCTGCTGGACAGAGATGACGAGCTGCTGCCGGCGATTTTTATCCCTACCACAGCGGGAACCGGTTCGGAAGTGACCAAAGTGGCGGTGATTGCCGATCCGGATAATGATGTCAAACTGCCCTTTGCCGAAGAACAATTTTTGCCCCGGTTGGCGATCCTCGATCCTGAAGTCACCGTCTCGATGCCGGGCAAAGTGACCGCCGCAACGGGTATGGATGCCCTGACCCATGCCATTGAAGCCTATGTTGACAAGGAATGGTCGCCTGCTTCCGATGCCCTGGCGCTTCACGCCATCAGACTGATCAGCAATAATATTCTCCAGGCCTGTGCTCAGCCCGAAGACCTTGTGGCCCGCGGCGCCATGCTCGTAGGCAGTTTTCTTGCAGGTGTCGCCTTTTCGCATTCCATGGTCGGCATGGTGCATGGCATCTCCCATGCCCTGGGCGGGGTTTATCATATTCCGCATGGACTGGCCAACGCGCTGGTTCTGCCGGAAGTCATGCAGTATAATTTGAATTCCAGACTGGAGCGTTTTTCGGATATCGCCATGGCCTTGGGTGTCACATTTCCGCAGGCTATTAGTGAAAGCCGCAGCGTGCTGGAATCCGGCCGGCTGGATTTTATTAAAGATAAGTTGATTCCCGTGGATTCTCTCAGGGATTGGGTTGATACCCAATCTTTCAGGGCCAGAGGCCTGGCATCAAAGGCTCTCGGTAATCTGTCATTTATCGATCAATGGTTCCGCAAGCAAGCTGCGGAAGCCGGCATCGAAAAGATACGGATATTAAATCGCCAGCTGGCGTATTTAACGAAGATGCCGCTTAACTTGAAGGATGCCGGGATCACGGACAACCTCGCCAAACTGGAGCAGGTGGCCACCACCGCCATGGAAGACGGCGCCATGTTGTATAATCCCGTGGAGCCCGATCGCGATACGATACTCAAAATTGTCACAAAATTATTTTACGCCCGAACGGAACCGCTGCCGGTATCGGAAGAGGATCTGCGTCCGCTGGAGTCAAAACGCGGCGCAACGGAAATAAAAAATGTTTTTAAAGATTCAGATATGCTTTACAGTGTTTTTATGGCTTTTTACGAACAGCTGAAAAATAATCCTGAAATAGGCCCGGCACTGCAAAAAACCGATCTTTGCATTCAATTCGTGTACCAAAACCCCGCCGCGGTCATTACGATTGATGCCGCAAAAAAGGATTTAGTCATCCATAAAGGCGACTTCAAAGGAAGCCCTGAGGTCACCATGACCATGAATGCGGATTTCGCTCATAAATTCTGGCATGGCAAAGCCAATCTGGTAACAGCCTTGACTCGCCGGCAGGTCGTCGCCAAAGGCAATGTGCCCAAGACCATTAAACTTCTTCCTATTTTAAAACCTGCTTATGCGCTGTATCCACGCTTTTTAAGGGAAAAGGGGTTGGGGCACCTGGTTATGGGATAATCACGCGGGAGTTGATTTGTCTATATGGAAGATTTTGGGGTGTCAGGTTTCAGCGCCGCCTCTGGCCCCAAAACGGCCAGTTTGATCGAAGAAAAAAACTGTACCAGATCAATGCTATGTCAATTTCCGACAAATTCATTCGCCGTTTCGTCCTCGTCCTCGTACTCGTCCTCGTCCTCGAAGCATTTGAGCCTCTTAGCATCGAGGACGAGGACGAGTACGAGTACGAGCACGATTTAGAATCCCTTTCTTGGGGTTAATATAGGCCAAGTTTCATAAGAGCACTGCCTCTGGCCAAAAAAACGGCCAGTCTGATCAAAGAAAAGAAACTCAATCCGCAAATCGTGGGTTCATAGATGGTGGGAGCGGTTTTCAACCGCGATTACCCAGGTGGGTAATCGTGGCCGGAGGCCACTCCCACAAACCTTTAACTTATATCTGAATTGTTTTGAATATGCTGTAGTTTCACACGAGCGGCGGCCTCGACTCGGCTGAGCTCGTCGGCAGGCCGTCTAAAGGACATCCGGTCTGATCGGAAAAGAAACATTATAAACGCAAATATCGAATATCGAACAAGGAATCATGAATGTCGAAGTAAGGTATTTTATCGATTTAAATTGATCTAAAGTAGTCAGAGCGAAGCGATTCCACACTTCATCATTCGATATTTCTTGTTCGTTATTCTGCGGTTCGCTTTTTAATTTTCATGTTTCATAAGAATGGCGAGCTGAACACTAACACCTGCTTGCCGCGGCGAAGCTCGCCAGAGCGAAGACGGGACACCTGAAACCTAAAGATTCACAACCATTGTTCGATCCGGCTGTAAGGCCATAGGCGTTCATCAGAATACCACAACCTGATTTTCAATTCGCAAGCAACTTGGAGGAAACCGTGAAACAGATCGTCAGCATTAGCCTTGGACCCAGCAGCCAGGATTATGAATTTGAAACGGAATTTTTAGGCCAGAATTTTAATATCAAACGCTTTGGAACCGACGGCGATATGGATAAGGCAGCTCGAATGATGCTGGCATGGGATAACCATGCGGACGCCATCGGGCTGGGTAATCTGAAATTTCCGAAAGCCGTCGGCCCAATGCATTCGGCGCAGCAACATGCTGAAAAATTAAAAAAACTGTCGTCCACATTTCAAGCCCCGGTAACCATGGGAAGTGCCTTGCGCAACGTTGCCTTCGAGTGGTCTCTGCGCTTTATCCAGTTTAAATTCGGCAACTATTTTAATAATGCCAAGGTGCTGTTTCTTTCCGGTCTGGACCAGCACAAAATTGCCCAAGTCATGTCCGAGTACACGGAAAATCTGATCTTCGCCGATCCGGTTCTTGAAAATGGGATCCCAAAATTTTTAAATTCCATTAGTGACCTTGAGTTGTACGCCGGCGGAATACATGACGTTCTGCATTGGGTCCCCAGCAAACGCCTCTCATCGTCAGTCATGCCGATACGGGCCTGGAATGAATACATCATGCGTAAGGCCATGCAGAAGGCGAATATCATCGCTGTTCCATATTTTAATTTTTTCAAGTATTTGGAAAAGGCTACCCTCGAGGAACTGGGAGGAAAAACAATCATCACGTCCACCGCTTATGATGATCGCATTGATTTCTTAAAGGAAGCGGGCGTGGATGTCGTCATAGATACAACCCCTAAAATTCTAGAGCGTGTTGTCGGGCACAATGTCCTTGAGGCCCTGATCCTGGCGGCCCTGGGAAGAAAGCGGGATCAGGTCAGGGCTGATGATTTGCTCGAAATAATCAGCGAACGGAAAATGGATCCCCGGATCGTATATCCTTCCGGGGATCCCAAACGGGTAAACCGGTTTGCATTTGTTATCCACCCGCTTTCCCAGGAGTATTTTAAAAAGGTCGATTCCATCGACGTTCTATCAAAGGTGAGTCCGCCCGTATTCATGGATGCGGTGGAAAAGGTCATGGCCTACTCGCCGCCCATGATATATTCCAAAGTTACCGGCGCGAAATCACCCACCGGCGTCGAAGCGGAAGGTTGGCTGATCACGGTGGGTGGAACGCCCCGGGAAATGCTGGCCCACAGCCCTGAGTTTACCTATAAGCGATTGCTGCAGGCCGCCAGGACGGCCAAACGGCTGGGCGCCCAGATAATGGGACTGGGCGCCTTCACCAAGGTCGTGGGAGACGCCGGGGTGACCGTGGCGAAAAAAGCGGACATTCCCGTTACCACGGGCAACTCCTACAGCGCATCCGGCGCCCTTTGGGCCGCCGCGGACGCCGTGCGCCGAATGGGCTTGATCAAGGTTGAAAAAGGTCAGAAAATTCAGGCCCAAACAATGGTTTTCGGGGCAACCGGCGCCATCGGTTCGGTCTGCTGCCGTCTGCTGGCAAAGGCCTTTAAGGAAGTTTGCATGGTGGGCCGCAATCCCGCCAAGCTGCTGGCCTTAAAAGAGACGATCCAGCAAGAGGACCCCGATGTGAATGTTCGAATTTCAACCAATCCCGACAAATTTTTAAAAGATATGGACCTCATTGTCACGGCAACCTCCGGCGCCGGTAAAGCGATCCTCGATATCATGAAGGTCAAACCCGGCTGTGTGATTACGGATGTCGCCCGCCCCCTTGACCTGTCTCCCGAAGATGTCGCCAAACGTCCCGATGTGCTGGTCATCGAATCGGGAGAAATTGAACTGCCGGGTAACCCGGAAATGAAAAATATCGGTCTGCCCCCCAAAGTTGCCTATGCCTGTCTGGCTGAAACCATTGTGCTGGCCCTGGAAGGACGCTTTGAAATCTTTACCATCGGGCGTGATATCGAATGGGAAAAGGTGCGCGAGATCTATAAGATGGGTCTGAAACACGGTATGAAGCTTGCGGCCATTTCAGGGGTGAATGGGGTGTTTGCGGATGAAGATATTGACAAGGTCAGAGAGCTTGCGCTGGCGGCAAGGAATAATCAGGCCCAATAATTGTAGGTAACAACGCCCTCAAGCGGGACTTCTGAAATTATGACTTCCGTAAAATTCCGACCCCAAGGAGCCGGCATTGGTCCGCCCCAAATGGATTAAAGGGATAATTACCGTGACCGGCAGTATTATGGTTTCAGGTGTCAGCCCAGCCGCCGGCAAAAAACGGCCGGTCTAATCGAAAAAGAAACTTTGCAGCTTTGCATCGGCTTTTTGGGATTGTGGGAGCGGTTTGCTTGTCTGAGCTTGTCGAAGGTTCAACCGCGATTTATTGAATAGATGCCCTAATGCCCAATTCGTCTTAACCTGTTCTTCGGGCGACCATTGTAGTGGCGGGGTTTATCCCCGCTCAGAGCTTGGCGACTATCATTCATACACCGACTTAGTCGATGCGTTGGCGGAGAACGGCGGTAGCCGACGTTTAGGCGGGGATAAACCCCGCCACTACATTGTCGGTCAAGCCCATCGACTTTTCTCGTTTCATACAAGCACGGCCTCGATTCGGCGAGCTCGTCGCAGGCCGGCTAAAGGACAGCCGGTCTGATCAAAAAAAAGAAACTTCAAAAAGTAAATTTTAGATTTTGGAATGCGGATTTTGGATTTAAGGTATTCTGCGGTTCTGCGGTTCGTTTTTTTATAATAGATTGAGCGCAGCGATTCAATCAACCTTGAACCTTGAACCCTGAACCCTGAACCTTGAACCTTGAACCCTGAACCCGGAACCTTGAACCTTGAACTCTGAACCTTGAACCCTTCCAAATGAAAATAAAAACAGGAGACCGTTGTGAAACAAATTGTTAGCATCAGCCTGGGACCAAGGACCGATGATTATGTACTTAAGGAAAAATTTTTAGGTCATCATTTTCACATTCGGCGCATTGGGACGGATGGCGACCTTGATAAGGCTGAAAAGCTGCTATTGCAATGGAATGAAAAAGCGGATGCCGTCGCATTGGGGCACATTCAATTTGCTTATTCAATTGGATCCGGCCCTTCGAATAAGGAAACCAAAAAATTGCAAAAACTAGGCGCTCAATTGCAAATACCCGTGACTACCGGGGATATATTGCGCGGCGTGGCGCACGAATGGTCATTGCGCCACCTTCAGTTTCAATTTGGAAATAATTATTTTACCAATGCAAGGGTCTTTTTTTTCTCGGGCATGGCCAATTCCAAAATAGCTAAAGTCATGTCCGAATTCACGGATAATCTCACATTCGGCGATCCGGTCCTTGAAAACGGGATTCCGAAGTTTTTAAATTCTATCAAAGACCTTGAATTGTATGCCGCCGGAATTCACAGCGTGCTGCAATGGATTCCCAGCAAACGCTTTTCTAACGCAGCCATGCCGCTTCGTTCGTTTAATCGATATAGTATGCGCAAAGCCGTCCGGGATGCCCATATCATCGTGGTCCCGTATTTTAATTTTTTCAGCTACCTGAAAGATTATACAGCCAATGAATTGAAGGGCAAAATTGTGGTCACAACCACTGCCTATGATGACAGGGTTGCGTTCCTCAAGGAAAGAGGCGTCGACGTTATCATCGACACCACCCCGAAAATTTTTGAAAAAGTTGTGGGGATGAGTGTGCTGGAGGCCATTATTCTTGCGGCTTTGGATATACCGCAAAACCGGCTCAGACATGACGATTTGCTGGAACTGATCAGCGAGCATAAAATGGATCCCCGGGTTGTTTATCCGTTCGGCCAACCCAAACGGGTCAATCGTTTTGCTTATGTCATCCATCCGCTTTCGCAGGAACATCTAAAAAAGGTCAAGCCCATTGAAATTTTATCCGATATAGTTCCAGGAGTCATGGGTACGGTTGAAAAGGTTGCAGCTTATGCGCCGCCCTATTTATATTCCAAGGTAACCGGTATCAAATCACCGAGCGGTGTTGAAGCGGAAGGGTGGCTGATTGCACTTGGCGAAACACCGGAGCAAATGCAATCCCACGGCCCTGAATTTACGACCAAACGCATACTGGAGGCGGCCAAAACCGCAAAACGACTGGGCGCCCAGATCATGGGAATCGGAATGCTCCCCAAGTCTATGAAAGACACCAGTGTGGAGGTGGCCAAACATGCCGTCCTTCCCATTACTACGGGAAACAGCTACGTTGCTTCGGCGGCACTCTGGGCGGCTTCGGAAGCCGTCCGCCGCATGGATCTGATTAAAATTGAAAAGGGGAAATTACTCGATGCCAAGACGATGGTCATCGGCGCAACGGGCCCGGTGGGCGCTATTTGCGCCCGCCTGCTGGCAAAAGCCTTTAAACACGTCCATATGGTGGGCCGCAACATGGCCAAATTGCTCGCTTTACAGGAATCCATCCGGGAGGATTCGCCTGAAGTCAAGCTTAATGTTGGAACCCGGGCTGATACGAATTTAATGGACATGGACGTTATCATCGCGGCAAGTTCCGGAGCAGGCAAAATCCTGGACATCATGAGAGTGAAGCCCGGCTGTGTTATCACGGATGTGACCCGTCCTATGATTTTTTCCCGGCAAGATGTGGCCAAACGCCCGGATGTAATGGTCATTCAAAGCGGCGAAATCTTCCTTCCGGGAAATAATGTGGTAATGAATGATATCGGTTTGCCGCCGAATACGGCATACGCCGGCCTGGCTGAAACCATTGTGCTGGCCCTTGAAGGACGCTTTGAATCCTTTACCATCGGCAGCGACACCGAGTGGGAAAAAGTAAGAGAGATCTATAAGATGGGCCTTAAACACGGCATGAAGCTGGCTGCCATTTCGGGAGTGGAGGGCGTGTTTTCCGATGACGATATCGCCAAAGTCAAGCAGCTTGCGCTCAAGGAGATGAATAAACCCGAAACACAATAAAACTTGCCAATAATGACGCTCCGCGTTATAATTAGATAAAAATCCGATTCCAGCTTCCGGCCCGGAGGGTAGAGCCTACAGTTCGGAGAGAGTGGTTATTGAGGTAATGGCCATGACCGGCTGTGTTCAGGTTTCAGGTGTCGGGTTTCAGGTGTCAGCAAAAGAATTCGACCCGATGAATCGCAGTCGCTTATAGAGCAGACTTTTTTCACCAGTGTTGTGATTCAGCTTCAATTCAAGTCGTGATCAAGAATCACGACTTCGCTTTTTTATAATGGATTGAGCGCAGCGATTCAATCAACCCTGAACCTTGAACCTTGAACCCTGAACCCTGAATCCCAATTGGTTTTTAACTCAATTGAAGCATTGGAAAAAAGGACTAGCATTAGATGCACTAAAGGAGAATTATTAAAAGAGGGGGATCACCGATAATTTTTGTACGGGAGGATAAATGAGACAATTGAGCACTGCAGAGGCCTCGATTCTTGCTGCGGAATCACCGGATACCCCCATGCATGCAAGCGGGATGATAATCGTGGATCCATCGAACGCTGCGGATGGTTTTAGTTTTGAAACAGCGCGAAACGTAATCGAATCGCGATTGAGTTTATTAGAAACATTCCGTGAACGACTAGTAGCGGTGCCGTTTAATTTTGACCTGCCATATATGGCAAGAGATCCTGAATTCGACCTCGATTACCACATTCGAGAATCGACTTTGCCCAAACCGGGCGGTTGGGAACAATTATTAGTACTGTATAATCGATTGACGCGACATCCTCTCGATCTGAATCGACCTCTGTGGGAACTTTACGTGGTCAACGGTCTGGACAATGTAGCGGGTGTCCCCCAAGGATCGGTGGCCCTCATTCAAAAAATACATCATTTAGCTATTGATCGACGCTCGGGAGGGGACTTGTTTTCCGTGATATTTGACCTGGAGCCGGCTGATCCGGATAACCCGGTTGAAACGCAGCCCTGGGAAGTGGACAAAATCCCCAGTGACCTTGAGCTGTTGACGATGTCCTACTTTTCTTATGTCTTTCAGCCATTTAAAATTGCCGGCCGTTTCGCTGACACCGCAAAATCATTTTTTCATGCGGGGGCTCATCAGACAGGGTTGGCGCCTTTTTATACTGCTGCTTCAAAGGCACCATCTAACGGCTGCATGGGCCGAAAGCGCAAAATATCGCTAAAGACCGTTTCACTCGATACAGTCAAAACGATTGCCAAGGCCATCCCGGGGTCGACTGTCAATGATGTGGTACTGGCGCTATGCGGAGGCGCCATGCGACGATACCTGCTGAAGCAGGGAGAACTGCCGCATAAGCCATTGGTCGCCGCGGTGCCGATTGCCATTCGCTCCGGTATAAAAAAGGACGATAAGGACCAACAGCCGGCCCTTGTCCCGGTTTCGCTGGCAACGAACGTAAATGACCCCCTGGAGCGCTTTGACGTAATCTATAAGAGTGTCCGGGAGTCCAAGGTATACAGCCAGGCGGTCAATGCGGATCGACTCTCGGACTACAACCAATACCGTCCATTTGCCATGGCAACGCTTGCAGCGCGGTTTGCGGCTCAAAACAGTTCGTCAACCCTGTTTGCATCTCATTCTAATTTAATGATCGCCAATGTTCCCGGACCACAGCTGCCTATTTACGTTGCGGGCGCAAAGGCTGTGTTAACGATCGCATCTTCACCGCTTTGGCAGGGAAACAAACCGGTTATCGATGTCCAAAGCTGCCTTGGGCAAATGACTTTTTGCACCGCTTCTTGCCCGGACTCAATGCCGAATGTGGAAACTTTCCCCGACTGTCTCCAGGAAGAGCTCGATGCGCTGTCGTCGACGGTCGCCGGTTCCAGGGCTCAACAATCGGAAGCGTCGATTGAAACCGATTACCAGCCTGGTTCCAAAGCGCCCGTCAAGCCTCCCTCAAAAACGTTTTTGATGCTGGAATTCGCGCGAACTCCGTGGGAGATGGGCGTGCACTACCTGGCGCGACCCATCTTGTCGCGAGCTCCGAAAGGAGATGGCCATATGGTGATGGCTATTCCAGGTTTTATGGCCAATGATCTAACCACCAAAGCCATGCGAAGGTATCTGAAAAGATGCGGCTACCAAACATCCGGCTGGAAGCAGGGAACGAATTACGGTTATTCCGAAAAAGTCGGTGCAAACCTGGAGGAGCGGATTTCCAGGTTATTTAAAAAGCACGGAAAAATCAGCCTTGTCGGACAAAGCCTGGGCGGGGTCTATGCGTGCGAATTGGCTCGGATGTACCCGCATATGGTCAGATTTGTCATCACCCTCGGAAGCCCATTTGCAGACATTGAGAATGCCAGCAACGTCATGTGGCTTTACAAGCGCATCAATGGGGAGGACTATAGTAAAAAATTTGACCATGAACTGCAAAGGAGTCAAATTCCACCGCCGGTGCCAACCACGTCCGTCTATTCAAAAACCGATGGCGTCGTCAGCTGGCGAAGCTCCGATATCGATAAACATGGTCATGATCAATGCGAGAGCGTGGAGATATTGGGAAGTCATATCGGCATGGCATTTAACCCGTATTCGCTTTGGGTGATCGCAAACCGCCTGGCCCAGACGGAAGATGGTTGGCAACCGTTTGAACCCACTGGTCATGAGAAATATTTTTATCGCAGGCGTGCAGCGGTTCAGAATTGAGAGAATCAAGGCAAAAACGGGCGGCAGGCCCTTGTGTGAAACTACATCTACATTAAACTCATGAAAGGGATTTAAAATCGTCCTCGTCCTCGATACTTTGAGGCTCAAAAGCTTCGAGGACGAGGACGAAACGGCAAAGGAGTTAATCGAAACTGCCTTGATTTTGCGCAGTTTTTTCCGATCAGACTGGCCGTTTTTTTGGCCAGAGGCCGCCGCTTGTGTGAAATACATCTACATCAACCAAAAAACAGGGTAATTAAATCGTGCTCGTCGTCGTGCTCGATACTTAAGGTGCTCAAAAGCTTCGAGGACGAGGACGAGCACGAGGACGAGGACGAAAATAAGTGACGTAGGGCACGTTGTCAGATAAATCCCGTTTAGGGACCTAAAATTGGCCTTGACATTATAACGCAGTGCGTTATATTAGGCCCAACGTTGCATTGAAATATGGATTCAACGATAAGCTGAGGGAAAGCGGCCAAAGGCTTTGATCGGAGGAAACTATGCACAAAATTAAGCGATATGCCAATCGTAAACTCTACGATACGAAAGATAAAAAATACATAAAGCTGGATCAGATTGCAGAGTTGATCAAGGCCGGCCATGAAATCACCGTCGTGGACAACCAGACGGGGGATGACCTGACATCAGCGACGATTTCCCAAATACTGGCTCGGGACAAAAAAATAAAAAACGGCGATATGGTGTCCAATGTCTTGGTTCAATTGCTTCGCAAGGGAGGCGGAACCCTGGTGGACTATGGCAAAAAATATGTTTCACTATGGGAAAGCGGGCTGACCATGGCCGAGGATGAGATCGATAAATTGGTCAACCGACTGGTCAAAGATCAAGAGATTTCCGAATCCGAGGGCAGTAAGCTCAAGAAGGACATTGCCGACCGTGCCGACGACTTAAAGAAATGGATCGGTGACAAAATTGATCAACGAATCAATCACACCCTAGACCTAATGAATCTGGCCACCAAAGATCAGGTGGCCGATCTTACAGCCAAGATAGACGCTCTGACCCAAAAGGTGGCAAAATTGGAACGCCGCCATAGTAAAGAGACCAAGAAACCAACTCCTCAAAAAAAGGAAACGAAAAAGAAAGGTCGATCGGTCCCAAAAAATCAGCGCGCGCAAAAGGAGAAAAAAGGAAAAGCATGAATTACCCGGAATCGACTGTATCAGGCGCGAGTATATCTTTAGCGGGCAATTTTCTGAAGGTGCTGACACCTATTGATGGCCGCAAGCCAAGTGTCACCGTCATGCGCCGTCGGACGATGGATCTTCTCAAGCAGGCGAAGTCAGGGGGAACCCTGGACCAGACGGTACGCCAAATGGTGCTGTTGGCCGGTCTGCAGAATTTATTGCCGGCCTCGTATGCCAAGTTTCAGGCCGTCGTGCTTGAAGGAATGATTTTTATGATGTCGGGTTTGCCCCTGACAAGGTTGGCCGAAAAAATCGTGGATCAGCTTCGCCTCCCCCATTCCGCACCTTTAGGTGAGAGGTTGTACACCCTGGTCAAGGATATGCCGACGATGCAGAAGCTTGGCCAGATTATTTGCCGCAGCCCCGGTCTCGACCCGGAATTCAAACAGGCTCTGATCGGCCTGGAAGACAACATACAAACCCTGACATACGGCCGGCTGCAGCCGGTACTAGCCAAGGAAATAAAGTCGCTCGGACCCGGTTACCGGGTCATTCCGGAGAAACGGGTTCTGGCCGAGGCAAGCGTCTGCGCGGTTGTTCCGGCTAAAGTGCGTCTTCGCAAAGGGAGACGAAGCCTTGAGGGCGTCCTCAAGATGGTTAAGCCCAGGGTCAAAAGGTACATGCCCGGAGAGTTGGCATTATTAGACCGTCTCGTCCGTTTTTTGGATAGACGTAAAAATGATTGGGGGCTGGGAGATTTCAGTTTCGAAGGAAATCTTTCTCAGGTCAGAAGACTTCTCGAAAATGAGATGGACCTGGTCTCGGAACAACGCAACCTGGACACGGCCCGAAAATATTATGGCTCGGATGCCACGTTGGCCATACCTGAAATATTGCCCGCATCCTCGCCGGCCATGACCGCCATGTCCCGGATCGATGGCACCAAAATTACGGATGTGGAACATCTAACGTCAAGGCAGAGGCGGCGCTTGGCCGCAACCTTGGCCAAAATCTGCATCCTGCGGCCAATTCAGGATATGAGGAGCGAAAGCATCTTTCATGGCGATCCCCACGCCGGAAACTTGGCCTATAACTTCGAGGGCAGACGACCCAAGATCATATTTTACGACTGGGGAATGCTCGGCCGATTGCAGAGACTGGAACGATTCGCCATGGCGCTCTTGACCTTAGGACTTGTCATGGGCAAAGCCAAGGCTGTTTTTTTCGCCGCGGACCTGGTTACCAAAGGCCAGATTTCGTCGAGCAGAGCCATGAGTGCTAAAATCAAGGCGATCATTGATGAGGCCATCGCCAAGCTTAAAACACCGGAAATGGGGGTCCTCTCGATCATTGAGTTTCTGTTTGAGAAATTCACCTACCAGGGGATCATTTTCTCAACTGATTTGCTGATGTACGAGAAGGCCCTGGTGACGCTTAAAGGGGTGTTGGCCGACATCGACCCCACCTTCAATCGGGATGATTATATGGCCTGGGCCGCCATTACCACCTTTCTGGATGATGTCATTCGGCTGCGCCTGCTAAAGCTGGTCATGTCGGAAATCTGGACCCTGTACCGCCATAGTTTGTCCCTATTACTGGATTTCCAAAAATTTATTTTTTGGTTTTTTAAAGACGTCGGCGTCCTGAGAAAAAAGCTGCCGCGTGATTTTTCAAGCAGCGTTCAATGATCAAAGTGTTTCGGGCCTATATACAAAAATAAGGAAAGGGTATTTATCTATATTAGTTCACCCCCACCCGGCCTCCCCGCTCGGCTGAGCTTGTCGCAGTCCATCAAGGGGGAGGAGTTTACCTTCCCTACCCTGGTAGGAGGGATCGAGGGAGGGGGATAAATTGGCACGATCCTTTAAATTGTAGATAGATACGATCCATCCACCAAGTCAGTAAGCCGGGCGCCATATTGTCTAAAACGCGGATTAGACACTTCCGTCCCATGTACAGTCAACACTCCAGCACTCCAATACTCCAATACTCCAACACTCCAGTAAAACGTCCCCAGCACAGCCTATTATCTCTGACCTGGCCCTGAGGACCAGGATTTCTGTATTGGATCAAATTGACAGGCGAAACTCCTCAAGCATATCGAAAGAATCATCGAGGGAGAGAACATCTACCAGCATGGTACGCATATTTTCGGGCATTTCATTTTCATACCGAGCAAAGTCTTCCATGAACTTTTTTGCCAACTGAACCGCCCGCATTTCGTATTCTCCCGGGTCTTTGGCCAGCCGGCGAGGATTGAGAATTTCCGCCGGCACGCCCGGGCATTCTGTGGGTATTTCAAACGAAAAGACCGGATCGGTCTCATAGGCTGCATCGTTCAGTTTGCCGGAAACCGCCGCATAGATCAATTGACGGGTTTGTGTGATGTTGATGCGCTCGCCGACGCCCCTGGGTTCGCCCAGCCATCCGGTATTGAGCAGCCAGCAGGTGACGTTATGTTTTTTGATCTTTTCCATCAGCAGGTTTCCGTAGAGATGGGCCGGCAATGTTAATGATGAAGCGCCAAATACGGTGTCAAACCGGATATCGGTTTCCACGGGACCGGAGTCGGTTTCAATGAATCTTGAGGTATAGCCGGATAAAAAAGCATAGACCGCAAGTTCCGGTGAAAGGCGAGCGATCGGCGGCATCACTCCCAGGGCGTCACAGGTGAGCAGGAAGATATTCCGGGGATGGTCACAGACCCCTTCAACAACGGCATTCGGAATGTGGCTGTCCGGATAAACCGCTCTGGTATTATCCGTCAGGGCGTCATCGTTCAGGTCCACCTGCCGGGTTTCCAAATCGATGGATACATTCTCCAAAATACTGCCGAATTTTCGGGTGCATGCAAAAATTTCCGTTTCTTCTTCCCTTGAAATATTTAAAACCCTGGCATAGGATCCCCGCTCAAAATTAAACAAGCCCGTGTCGCTCCAGCCGTGCAGATGATCTCCAATTAGGCTTCGCTCCGGGTCCACCGCCAGGGTTGTCTTGCCGGTCCCGCCGCGGCCCATAAAGATGGCGACATCTCCATCCTGCCCGATATTCGCTGAACAGCGCAAGGGAAATACAGACTCCAGGGGGAGAAGATAATTGAGAATGGAAAAGACGACTTGTCTGATCTCACCGCCATAGTGGGCGCCGCAGATAAATGCCGCTTTCTGTCCCAGGCTAACGATGACGAAAGCGGAAGAACCCGTGCCGTCCACCTCCGGCATGGCATGGAATCCCGGAATATGGACAACCGTAAAATCCGGAGTATATGCTTCAAAGTCTTCGACATCCTGAATCGGTGTGTACATATTGCGCACAAAAAGATTGTGCCACGCGGTTTCGGTGATGAATCGAATGGAGGTTCGGTAAGCAGGATCACGGCCGGCATAACAGTACTGGACATAGGCGGCCTTGTTTTGCATGTAGGCAAGCATCCGATACAGCAGATTGTTAAACCGCGCTTCGGATATGGGCCGATTCTCACCATCCCAGGACACTTTGGCTTCGCTGGCGGGTTCTTTTACGATGAATTTATCCGCCAGAGACCGTTCCGCAAAATCTCCTGTCCGCACCACAACCGGTCCCTTATGGGAGACCTGGCCTTCTCGATTCTTGATGATTTGCTCATACAACAGGGGCGTTGGAAAATTTCGATGAACGACTTTAAGGTACTTACGACCAATGGTGACAAAATCCGGAATACCATCTTTTCTATCGATGTGCATGACGACTCCTTTCACCCTATTGCACCACTGGCAGTGAGCGCGTAAATAACCAGTTTTTGCATCATCTTCTCTTTTCCGGTGGTGGGATGATCCAGTTCCATTCGTTGAAGATAACGTCGTGCTTTTTCGGGCACAGACCTGATGGTCATGGCTTTACCTAAACTTGATGCCTTGCCGCCCAGTCCTTCGGCCATTTTCTCTTTCAACGTCCTAAGCGACTTACCGAGGGCGAGCTCTTCTTCGGTAAAATCAGTGCCGAAAGGAAAAAGCGGGAAAAGCCCTTTTTTCTTGAAGGGAGCCAGACTTTTTACAATTTGCTCCGGGAAATTATTTTTAAACGGGGCGGGGATTTGATAGTCATCCGGAATTTTTTGAGACCTTTTTGCTTTTTGCAGCAACTCATCCTGGAATCTGGAATCGGTGATATTCAGCAGGGCCGCAATAATATCCTGGTCGCTCTTGGCCCTCAGGTCGGCGATGCCGTATTCCGTGATAACGATGTCCCTTAAATGCCTGGGGATCGTTATATGCCCATAACTCCAGACGATATTTGAACGGACATCTTTTCCTTTTGACCTTGTACTCTTAAGCATCAGAATCGAACGCCCATCCGGCAGGGCATGGGCTTGGGACACAAAATTGTACTGCCCCCCGACGCCGCTGACCATCTGACCGCTTTCCAGCCCGTCCGAACAAACCGAGCCGTTCAGGGTGGCCATGAGGCAGGCATTGACAAACCGGCCATGTTTTCTTTGCAGCAACTTTAGTTCTTCGTCGCCATACCGATTTCCATAAAGCTGATTCACGTTGAGAACGCTGGTCATGTGAATTTGCCGGCGTTCCGCCTCGGTCATATGGTTTAATTCATCGTAAAAACTGTTGGGTCCGAGGAAAAAGCCGCCGTGAATAAGGATCCCCTTTTTCAGTTTTACACCCAAACAGTGTTTAACAACTTTATTCAGATTCTGTTCATCGTTCAGGTCAGCCGCAATACGGATCTTTCCTTGGATCAGGTAACCTTTCTCAAAACTCAACGACTCCTTGAAAATTCCGAATTCCTGTAGAAACTGAACGTTTTTCCGCGTCAGTTTGGGCCTTATGACCTTTTCCTCAAGCAATACGGTCAAGGTTTTGGGGCTTATCTTTTCCTTGATTTTGCCTTCGTTTATTAGTCTTTGAATATGTATATTGTTATAGGTCTTACGTTTTACAACACCGCATTTTAGCAGATGCAGGTACCCGTCAACCAGCATCTCAGTCGATCCCACCAGCCCCTGTTTGAAGACCTCAACTCCGCCCACGTTGTGGATGGTGTTGCTGAACTTATTCAATATTTCAGATTTCTTCAGCACGGCCTGGTATTGATCGTTTTGCTGCTGGCGCAATTGCAGCCCGTAGCATACCGCATCCCCCAGGGAACCAATGCCGATCTGGAGGGTACCCCCGTCTTTTATCAAGGTGCTCGCATACAGCCCGATTGCGTAGTCCGTGGAGGTCACTGCCATTTTGGGGGCGCTGAACAACCTGAAGTTATAGTCGGGATGGTCCAGAATATCGGTAAATATCTCCGGTTCCACCACCGCGTCTCCATACATAAACGGCAAATTCTGGTTGATTTGAGCGATAATGGCAATTTTTTTTCCCGCCTTTGCCAAATTCCTCATACCGTCGACCACGTCAAGGGTGACTTCCGGGTTGCAACTCGTACTGAAATAGGTCTTGTCATCCATCGTACCCTGGCAGACAATTTGGGCCAGTACATTGACCTCGTTAATCAATATATCTCGGCAGGCATGGGTATAATTGGAGCTGATATAATTCTGCTGGACATGTCGGATTTTGAGGTAGGCACCGGCCTTGGTGTAAAATTCCTTGACCTCGATATTTGATGGCAGCTCTCCTTTTCTGAGAGCCTTGACGTACGCCAAATCAATATACCCACCAAAGACCCGATCAAGGAAGGGCTCGATAAACCGTCGCTCCAGCTCGGAGGTCGGTGTCGGTCTTTCCAGTGATAAGGCGGTAATTATGGTAAGATTGAGACCCGGATCTTCCTCGGCGCGTCTGTACAGTTCGTTGGCCACATGATTGGCCTTCCCCAGCCCGAGCGGCATGCCAAGAACAATATTTTTACCGACCCTTTTTATTACTTCATCAACACATTTTTCCACACTCTGATAATTATTTGGTGTCAGTTTGCCCATAAAGTAACCTCCAAATCGGTTTTCAGGTCACGAAAATATAGGCTAAGAGGCGGGTATTTACAAGATATATTTAGAGTCGAAAACCTGGTTCTCAAGGCTGGAAGGGTTCAGGGTTCAGGGTTCAAGGTTCAAGGTTCAGGGTTTAAGGTATAGGGTTTAAGGTTTAGGGTTTAAGGTTGATTGAATCGCTACGCTCATTCCATTATAAAAAGCGAACCGCAGAACCGCAGAATATCGAATTTCGAAGGGTGGTGTCGCTTGGGGCTTCGCTCTTCGAGCTACGACCCCACACGTCGCTCAGTCTTTTTTATAAAATAGACCGTTCGACAAAAGACTCACGACAGGCAGAATACATTAATCGATGCTTACAGTCCGCCTTTGGAGGATTCGATGTGTTGGACGTGGATGTTCGATGTTCATTAGTTTCTTCTCTTTGATCAGACCGGCTGTCCTTTAGCCGGCCTGCGACGAGCTCAGCCGAATCGAGGCCGTGCTTGTATGAAGCGAGAAAAGTCGATGGACTTGACCGACAATGTAGTGGCGGGGTTTATCCCCGCCTGAACGGCGGTTACCGCCGTACTCCGCCAACGCATCGACTAAGTCAGTGTATCAATGATAGTCGCCAAGCTCTTGGCGGGGATAAACCCCGCCACTACAATGGTAGCGCTGAAGAACAGTTTAAGACTCATTGGGCTTTAGGGCATCTATTCAATAATTCCCGGTTGAACCTTCGACAAGCTCAGGTGAGCAAACCGCTCCTACTAGCCCTTCAATGATGGACCAATGCCGGCTCCACAATAGGAGTTACGCCACACTTGCTTGAATCAATTCCTGCGCTGTTGGATGATCGCCGGCTTTCTGACTGCGATACACGTAGTGTACGATATTACCCGGACCAACCACCAGCACCCCGCCCTGTTGCAAAGGCGGGCCTTGAATTCCCTTCTGCAAATAACCGGTGCTCAGGGCGCGGATGCCTGCTTTCAGCGGGCTTAGTCCCAACACAGAGCCAAGACCTTTCTTAAATCCCAGGATTTTATAAGTTTCCAGCGACGGATCGGTGAATAGTGGCCCCTTGTATCCGGTTGCTTTCCGGAATGGCGTGATAAAATGCTCCGGTCCGTTGCCAATCACCACGATTTGAGCATCTTTTTTCTTGAAAGACTGCATCTTTTTATTTAGATCGGCAACCTGCCGACGGCTGATCATTCAACCGAAATGCCTGATAAATACCAAAACAACCCGTTTATCTTGCCATAAGGCCGCTAGCAGCTCCGGGTTTCCTTTTTCATCCAATACGAGTTGTCGACCTAATTTTTGTAATGTTTGATCGTCCATATTAATCATCCTTGCTCGAATCAATGGGGCAAGAGGGCCATGGAATCTTTGATAAAGACAGCCCGGCACCTCCTGGTTTAATGATTGAATTCAGTGTTTCGTGAATCGTAAAATGCAAACTAACGCATCGCGTCATTTTGTCAAGTATTTTCCTTATTTTTGTTATGAGCCAACTTGGCCACCTGAACAGTAAACAAATCAGTTTTGCGCAAATTGGACAAAACAGTTGTTGGCATCTTTGTAAAGCACTAACAAAAAAGCATTTACAAAGATTTCTGACAGAATCTATTTTTTCGTGGCTTGACTCAGGTATACTGCAACGATGATTTCGTTTGAGACATTTGAATATTTGAAATTCGAATTTGTTTCGGATTTCGAATTTCGAGTTTTCGGTTAATCCGGGTTAGGCGAAACGCCGCTTAAAGCCTATTGACATTGAGCAGTCTAAACGATAACTATCTTTTCCAGAAGCTGATTTAGCTCTGTTTTTGTTGCATTATATGAATAAATTTTTTATCACGAAAACACGAAATTTTCTCAGCTTTATTTCGTGCTTTCGTGATTGATCTTTTTTTAGTTCCGGCTTGTCCTGGTTAGGATAGGATAAGCCAACTATTTGATCCAAGGAGGAACCTCATGCTGCCGGAATTTTTTGAATTCTACAACCCGACCAAAGTGGTATACGGTGATGGGATTGCATCGGATTTCCAGGCTGAACTTGATGCGTTAGGGGTGGAAAAATATTTTATCGTTTCCGATAATGTCATTCGTGATCAAGGCCTCGTAAAAACGGTGGTGGATGGGCTCACATCAGCTGGGGTTACGGTTACCGGTGAATTCCTGGATGTGCCGCCCAATTCAGCGATTCAGACGGTCTATTCATGCGCCGAGCAGGCAAAATCGTCCGGTGCTCAAGGCCTTATGGCCATCGGTGGGGGCAGCGTCATTGATACCGCTAAAGCAGCCAACATATTAATTTCGGAAGGCGGCGATTTGGTAGAGGATTACTCAGGAATTCATACCCTTACCCGGCGTTTAAAACCTTTGGTTGTCATACCGACAACCGCCGGAACGGGCAGCGAAGTCACGATGGTTTCAGTCATATACGATGAGGAAAACAAGGAAAAATTGGCCTTTGGCGATAAATTTCTCCTTCCCAGTCTGGCAGTCCTCGATCCGCAGATGACAACCTCCATGCCACCGGGCCTGACCGCATCGACCGCCATGGACGCCCTGACTCACGCTGTTGAGGCTTACGTCGGCATAGGCTGTTCGCCGGTTTCCGATATCTTTGCCGCAGGAGCGGTTGAACTTATTTTCAAGAACATCTTGCAGGCCACGGAAAATGGGAAGGACCTGGAAGCACGCGGCAGCCTGCTGGTGGCGGCCAATCTGGCCGGTACCGCCTTTTCCCATTCCATGGTGGGTTGCGTGCATGGCATGGCCCACGCAACCGGCGCGCTCTATCATGTACCCCATGGTATCGCCAACGCCATCCTCTTGCCTCACGGCATGGAATACAATTTTGACGAGATCAAAGAGAAACTTGTCAAACTGGCCCCTTTTATGGGAGTCGAGACATCCGGCTTGTCAATTGAAGATGCGGCCGCCAAGGCCATCGCAGCGGTGCGAAGTCTCACGGCAAAGTTAAACGAGATGGATGCCTTGCCCTTGAGGCTGCGGGATGTAGGCGTTCCGCAGGAGGGCCTGCCGGAGCTTGCCGAGTATGCGGTCAATGACGGTTCCAGCTGGTTCAACCCGCGTGAGGTGGTTGCGGAAGAAATATTGCTGCATCTTAAAAATGCATATTAGTACCAAGGTTGAGCGGTTCAGGGTTCAACGTTCCGGGTTGATAAACTCTAAATCAACTTCCATCAAAAGGATTCAGCCCTTATGTGTTAATAACACATTTTCACCCAGTGGGTGAAGTCGGGCATGTCGGATTCTTGTCGGTTTAGTAAGCAGTTAGATATTGTTGCAACCTTTGAACCTTGCGTGTGGGGTCGAAGCCGCAGGCGAAGCCCCAAAACTGGAACCGATCAGTTTAGTGTCTATTTATTGAAATCGCATTATGCTTGCGTATGATTCGAGCATTGATAACAGAGTTAAATTAAGATCGATAGAATACCTCAAATATTCAATATTCAATCATCAATATTCATTTCCGGCTCTGCCGGGTTGGGTTTGTTAAAAAGGAGAATACATATGGGATTATTCAAGGATTCAAAGACCTTTGAAAAAATGCTGGCAGGTTTCTTCAAACTCGCAGCGGATACACCGGAAGTAGCAGATAAGCTGCTCGCTTCAAATCTTATCATCCGGTTCAGATACTCCGATCCGGATGTTGTGATCGTCGTCGACTGTTCCGGCGATAGGATGGATGTAAGGCCCGGAGACAACGAGACAAAGGAAATCGTGGACATGTCCATGAGTGCCGACATCGCTCACAAGTTTTGGTTCGGCAAGGTGAACTTAATGGCCGCCCTGACCCGCAAGCAGATGATTGCCAAAGGTCCCATCCCCAAGATATTGAAACTTCTTCCCGCAATTAAGCCTACTTATGCCATGTATCCGAAGTATCTCGAGGAAAACGGTTACGGTGAATATAATATTCATTGAGGAAGGACCTGAGGTGATCAAATTTCACCTGTAATTTGCTGCCTCTAGGCATAATTCAAGTAGCCGCCTGACAGTAAAAATTGAACATCGAACATTGAACATTGAACGTCCAACATTGAATAAGGAATTCTGCCTGTCATGAGCTTTTTGTCGAACGGTCATTTCTAATAAGACTGAGCAGTGTGAATCGGCCATTCGAAATTATTTGGATCATCATTCAGCGTTTATGATTGATTAAAATGGACAAAGCGAAGCGTCATCCGCATTGGAGGTTCGATGTTGAGCGTTCGATGTTCGATGTTCATTAGTTTCTATTTCGATTAGACCGGCCGTTAGTTTGGCCAGCGGCCTGGCTGACACCTGAAAACCTAATCCTCGTAAACTGGGACAAAGCTGGGATGAAATTTAGAGGACCTTTTACCGAAAATTTTCGCAGCTATAGGAGGCAACGCCATGGGCGGATATGCAGGCAAAATACTTTACATCGATCTCACCTCCGGCACCATTGAAACCAATCCCCTTGATCTAGAATTTGCCCGCGAGTACATCGGCGGTCTGGGCTTCAGTACCCGCATCTACCTGGACCTGATAAAGGATAAGCCCGAGTTTGATGCCCTTTCCGCCGCTAATCCCTTCGTGATAATGACCGGTCCGTTGACCGGTATGAAAATGAACGCGGTGGCCCGGTGGACGCTCGGCAGCAAATCACCGCTGACCGGTTTATGGGGGGACAGCAACATCGGTGGCTACTTCGGTGCTGAACTGAAATTTGCCGGCTACGACGGTATTGTGGTGACCGGCGCGGCCGATAAGCCGACCGCTATCTACCTCGAAGATGATACGATTCGGATACAGGACGGCTCCCGATACTGGGGCATGGACGCCTACACCGCCAACGATGAGATCATCGCCGGCTTCAAGGGTGAATCAGGAAAGTCGGGCCAGGTCTTAACCATCGGTCCCGCCGGTGAGAACCTAGTAAGGTTCGCATCGCTGATCAACAACAAAGGGCACGCAGCCGGGCGGACCGGCATGGGGGCGGTATGGGGCGCCAAGAAACTCAAAGCCATCTTTGTCAGGGGCAGCGGGAAACTTGAAGCGGCCCAGCCGGATCAACTCAAAAACCTACGGAAAGAGCTAAAAGAGGTGTATGACGGTAATATTACCATCGAGGCTTTGCGTGCCTTTGGGACGGCGTCGCACATGGATGTCGGCATCATTTCCGGCGACGTTCCCATAAAAAACTGGCAGCAGACCGAATGGGAGCTATTTGATGAGATCGGTCCGGTGGCATATGGTGAAAAAATCCTGACCGGCAAAAAGACATGCTATGCCTGCGGCGTGGCATGTAAAAGAGAGGCGGAAGTAAAGGAAGGAACGTTTAAGTTCGAAAAGGGTCCGGGTCCCGAATACGAGACCGTTGGTACGTTTGGGACCATGTGCTTGAACCCCAGTATCGAATCCATCGGCAAAGCCAACGAGATCTGCAACCGGTATGGCATGGATACCATCACCTGCGGAGCCACCATCGCCTTTGCGATTGAGTGCTTCGACAAAGGGCTGATTAACGAAAAAGACACCGACGGGCTAAAGCTCACCTGGGGCAATTCCGAGGCCATTGTGGCAATGGCTGAAAAGATCGGAAAGCAAGAAGGGTTTGGTGCGGTTCTGTCCAAGGGCAGCGCCGCAGCCGCAATACACATCGGTGGCAACGCCGCGGATTTTCTGACGACGGTTAAGGGTCTCGAAGCACCCATGCACGATCCCCGGTCCGCGCATGGCTATGGTCTGGCCTATGCTGTTTCCCCCAGGGGAGCCTGTCACAATGCCAGCCTCAATTATTCCCTCGAAGGCGGTATGATGTATCTGCCCGAATTCGATGATGAGCTGGGTGAAATTACCGAGATGAGCAGCGAGGGCAAAGCGAAAATTAACATCATCAGCCAGGATTTCGGAATGTTTTTTTCGAGCTGCGCGATTTTCTGCAACTTGGGCTCATCGATTCTGAACGCGACTCAGGCGGTGGATATGGTAAATCATGTCACGGGATTTGACTACACCCTCGAGGAATTGATGAAACTGGGCCGGCGCATATGGTACATCAAACGAGGATTGTCAAACCTATTCGGAGACAGTGCAAAAGACGACAAGCTTCCCAAAAGACTGATGACACCCATGGCAACGGGTCCGACAGAGGGCAGTGTGCCGGATATGGACCTGATGTTAAAAGAGTTTTACGAGTTGCGCGAGTTAAATGACGACGGCGTGCCTAAAAAAGAGATCCTCGAGCGACATGGCTTAGCGGACCTCGCGCAGCTTCTGCACCGTAACCTGGGTTAAGCGGTTCAGGGTTCAACGTTCCGGGTTGAAGGAATCCAACTGCTCAATATTAATTGAATTTGGGCCTTTCATGGTTTATTAATTTCGGAGTGTTGGAGTATTGGAGTGCTCGAGTAATGTCTGAAGGTTGGATGTCTTCTCTTGATAGCCCAATACTCTAGTACTCCATTACTCCAGGTTCGAGACATTTCATACGTCCTTGAAACCTTGGATCTACCTTTTTTGGGATTATAGTCGCGCTACATTTCTAGCTTCCCCGTTCGCGCCGCCGTCCACAACCAGTTGCCGGGTGGATCAATATTCGCTACCGGATCCACCATGGCATGAATCACCGCCGGCTTGCCCGACGCCTGCGCCCTTTCGAGGGCTGGTTTTATTTCCGATCCTTTGCTGACAAATTCCCCATGACACCCCATCGCAATAGCCACCTGGTCATATCGTACCGGGGCATGATCATGGCCGAACCAATCGGCATCCCGGCCGAACATGCGCCGTTGTGCTGTTTTTTCCATCCCATAGGCACCGTCGACAGCTACCAAGATGATAACCACCAAATTATTTCGAACAGCGGTTTCGAGTTCCTGCAGGTTGAAACCAAAAGCACTGTCGCCGGTTACACAATAGACCGCTTTGTCCGGGCGGGCAAGTTTGGCCCCCAGGGCATAGGGCAACCCGGTACCTAAGTGGCCATAGTTCATTGAGTATATGACCGAACGTGACGTTTTGGGTACATGATAATGAATATTCCACAGGGTCGTGTTGCCGCCGTCCATCACAAAGATGGCATCATCCGGAAAAAACTCGTTGCAAACCGTCAATAACTGACCCGTCAGCATAGGGGATCGTTCCATGTCCGCTACGGCCTCGTCCAGTTCCTTCTGCCAATCATCCTGGACAGCCCGGAATTCCGCAATCTTGGGATGGTGCTCCTTTGGGGGTGATATTTCTTTAACCGCATCCAGCAAGTGGGACAGGACCACCCCGGCATCACCGACCAAGGGGACATCGACCGGTCGGTTCAATCCGATGTGGGTCGCTTCGGCGTCAATCTGGATGAGGCGTTGATTTTGCGGCTCACCCCACATCGGGGGCTTTCCCCACATGTTCAGCTCCCCTAACCGGGACCCGACGACCAGCACGACATCGGCCTGGCTGTTGGCCATGATTCTGGACAGGCATGTCGGATGGAAACAAAGCGGGTGCTCGTCGGAAACAATCCCCCTGGCCCTGATCGTGTTGGTAACCGCCGCCCCTAAGTATTCGGCGAGCTCACGGACTTCGTTTGCGGCATTGGCCCGTTCGGCGCCATTGCCGCAATGGATATTGACCAGATCCGCTTCGGCCAACAACTTGGCTGCCCGCTGAATGCATTCCGGATCGTAGGCGGCAGAGTCGATTATCCGATAACTATGGGATTGCCAAATAGTAGCATCATCGGCTTCCCCTCGCTGGCTTAGAATATTTTCGGGAATTAGAATGTGCACCGGACCCGGGCGTCCGGAAGTTGCGACCCGAAAGGCATGACGAACCATATCGGGAATGCGGTTCCAATGGTCAACTTTCCCATTCCATTTGACTGCTGGCTGGAATATATCGAGGTGGCGGCTGACTTGCATGCCTCCCTGGTGGACATAGGAATCGGATATATCGGCCCGGCGCGTGGTCGTAAGGGCAATCACCGGGCTGCCTTCGGCCTCAGCACACATCAGACCGGCAACCAGGTTGGCTGCCCCCGGGCCGGCGCAGGCCATCACCACCGCCGGATTTCCCGTCACCCGCGTGTAAGCATCGCAGGCATGCGCCGCCGCCGCCTCGTGACGCGGTACGATGAGTTGAATGTCCAATTCTTCTCCCAGCCGCTCGATGGCTTCAATAACCATCATGTAAGTTCCGTCCGTAATCCCATGAATAAAACGGACCCCTTCGGCATGCAGACACCTGACCAGAAGTTCTCCCCCGGTTATTTCGTCCATAAATCCTCCCCTGAAATATTAAATCTGTTAGTTAAAATTCAGTTGATAATCTGCTACCGCTGTTTCACCGGAAGTGGGTCAAGCACTCGGCATCTATCTGGTTTAAGGTGTCAGCGCTGCCTCCGGCCGCGAGCGTCCAGTCTGATCAAAGAAAAGAAACTTATGAACGTCGAACATCGAACGTCCAACATCGAACATCGAATAATGTATTCTGTCTATTAAAAACGATTGAGCGAAGCGATTCCACCATTCGTCATTAGTCATTCGACATTATTCATTCTTATAGTTCCATCAGCTGTCCGCCGGTCACGTTGACCGCCTGTCCGGTCGTGTAGGAAGATTGATCGGATGCCAGGAAGGCCGCCAGGTTCGCCACTTCTTCGGCCGACCCCAGCCGGCCCATGGGGATGGTTTTAACCATTTCCGCTTCGCGCTCGTTGCTGGTGGAATCCAGGATCTGAGCCTCCAGATCGAATCGCCACCGCGTAAAGTCGGTGGTAATTACTCCCGGACAAACAGCGTTGACCCGGATGCCGTTGCCGGCCAGTTCGCGCGCCATGACTTTGGTCAACATGAGGACACCGGCTTTGGCCACTGCGTAAGCACCGTTAAACAACGGCGGTACTTTGGCGGCGCGGGAAGCAATGTTGATGACACTGCCGCCGGTGTCCATCATCAGCGGGATCACTGCCTTGGATACCCGGAAAACGCCGTTTAAATTAACGTCCAGCGTTTTCAGCCAGGCGTCATCGTCATAGGTGTGAATGGCACTGGGCACGCCCAGAACGGTTCCCGCGTTGTTGCACAAAACTTGCAGATTTTCAAAGCGGGACTTTATCTCATCCGCCATCTTCCTGACAGACGCATCGTCGGCCACATCCACTGCGATAAAGGCCGTCTTTACATCGAACCGCCGGGCCAGACCTTCCGCCAGCGCCGTCATCTCCGCGCGGCTACCGGCGACCAGCGGTTGATTATCATCTTCTTTTTTTACCATATCGGCGAGCAGCACGTTGGCGCCGCTGTCAGCTAATTTATGAGCAATCGCGTAGCCGATGCCTGTTTTTTTGCCGGCGCCGGTTATCAGGGCCGTTTTGCCGTTAAGATCTGGATACATGGTCTGTCACCCAACCCGGGTAAACCGGAAATACGAAATTCGAAAATCGAAAATCGAAACAAATCCGAAATTCCAAAATTCAAATGTTTCAAACAACATTACAGTCGTGACAACGTTGAATTCAAATCTTTGTAAATGCTTGTTTGTTAGTGCTTTACAATGATGCCAACAAATTTTTTGCTCAATTTGCGCAAAACTGAGTTGGTAACTGTCTAATACCCAATACCCAACCCGGATAAACCGGAAATTCGAAACTCGAAATCCGAAATCCGAAACAAATTCAAAATTCGAAAATTCAAATGTCTCAAACGAAATTACCGTCGTGACAAAGTTGAATTCAAATAAAATCTTTGTGAATGCTTGTTTATTAGTGCTTTACAAAGATGCCAAAAAATTTTTTGCACAATTTGCGCAAAACTGAGTTGGTAACTGTCTAACACCCAAAACCCAGTACCCAATACCCAGTACCCAATACCCAGTACCCAGTACCCAGTACCCAGTACTCCGACATTAACAAAATTCGCACCGAATTTGTATTGGGGTCGCGGAAAGTTGTCAATATATATTTAGCGGCTTTTTCTATCTTGACTGCCGGGTATAATTTTTATAGCCTAGTTTTCTATTATATAACGAATATTTTATCTTTGAAATTTAGTTATCAACCCAGACAGAACCATACAAACCCTTTAGGATGCATACACAGCGCCGGAAATGATGGAATTGATATGGCAGCACAAAACCAAGGATCGACATTGTGCATACGCCTACTATTGCAACGCTGTGTATATTGGAGACGGTGAATGAAGCTTTCGACTAGAACCAGGTATGGCACGCGTATGATATTGGATATGGCACAAAACTACGGACAAGGTGCCATTCAACTGGGGGAAATTGCCAACCGGCAGAGTATCTCATTGAAATATCTGGAGCAGATTATCCGGCCTTTGAAGCAAGCCGGGTATATAACAAGTTTTAGAGGCGCCAAGGGCGGTCATGTCCTATCGAAACCGCCGGAAGAAATCACGGTGGGCGAAATCGTGGCGGTGCTTGAAGGCGGCGAAACGCTCATCCATTGTGACACGAAACCGGAGGATTGCGAGCGGGTGGATTCTTGTTTGACGCGCTATTTGTGGATAGAGGCGGCTACGGCTATGTTTCAAAGGCTTTCCGCCATAACTTTTGCCGATTTGATGACGCTCAAAAAGGATGTTTGCAAATATAAAATTATTGACTATTTAACCACAGAATCAGAATCCAATCCTGCCGAGGCTTAAAGTTATCGGTTCCCGTTTTCAAGGTAAATTACCAGATCTATTTTATATAATTCTATCTGTCATACCCGGCTTTTAGAAAAAATTCATCCTGGCATTTTAACAGCACTTCTGCTACAAGTCATCACGGTTATTCATAGGATTATTTTCAATTTCAACGGAGTGTGACAATGACCCATACCAGGAGTCGCTTTATTCGCGTTGCGAGATGCCTGATAATTTGTCTGGCGTTGGCTGCAGTCGCATCAGATTTGTGTGCCATTGAAATACCCGGCATAGGAACCATCAATTTGCCAAGTTTCAAATACGGTAAGCTAAAACGGGATCGAGATGCAAATCGTACGTTTCAAACCTATAAAGTGCTATCGACGCATAAATACTACACCAGCGGGCTGTCCAATATCCCCTATGCCATTATCGGAGTCGATAAAAAATATAAACTCAGACCGGGAATGTGGCGCGAAGTTCAGCTTACCACTCCTCTGCTGAGAAGCTGGGTATCCAAAATGGACAATATTTACGGCTATCCGCCCTATGGATCCATTATCCTGGACGATAATGGCCAAAAAATCGGAATCTGGTATTCGAGCAAACAGTGGACTACCGTCATCATAGAAGAGGACAATGAGATAGCAATCCTGGCCCCTGAGCCTCCCGGGTTTAGCGGCGGCAATTAAGACCGGAAACAAAAACCAAAAATCCAAACCCGGATAAGCTGGGAGGATTTGCCACAAAGGCACTAAGACACAAAGAAAAGCTGTTTATTTATATTAAACTTAGTGCCTTGGTGTCTTGGTGGCGATAATATTTTTTTTGATAAATCCTTCACTAATATGATGTGATTTCAATAAATAGACATTAAACCCCGGTCCTCTTAGCCGGAATTCTTCACGCTCCGCCTGAGACATGAATAAGAGCCACGCCGACAAAGATGCACGCTACCGGTCGCTGCTTCAAAAAGCGGTGCGGCGCGGACACCAGGATCTCATCTATACCACCAGTGCCCTGCTCGAAAGCTCAAATGCCAAAAACAAGGATTGGTATCGAACACGGGCCGCCATCATTGCCTTTGAAGAGTGCTGGCCGTTCGGCAGTAAACTCAACTTCAACCGCAAGTTTCACAGCAAAGTTGCCGCTTTAATCAAAGTCGCCCGGGAGCAAAAAGTCAGAGATGCCAGCGGGTTGGGCCATCTGGCCTATGCCTTGCAGAGAGGCGACGCATCGGTTTACAACGGCACGTCCGACGATAAGCACATTAAGATTTTGGCCAACGCCATTCAACGCCCTGAAGATTTCTGGCAGTGGATATCCGAACAAGAACAATCCGAACGCCAGACTGCCCTGATTGAGAATGCAATCCGGTTTAAACAGGAGGGATCGGCGCGGGACAAAGCCGTTATCCAGGCCGCGGTTTATTTGGCCGTGACCACCACCGATCCGCCGGAAATTGTACATTTGCCGCCGGTGGATGAAACGTTTCCCTTCTGGGTTGTATTTGACCGGCATACGCCGGCCGGTAAACTGGCATTAAGCGATGTGGCCCGGGATCTGCACATCCAATTGCCGCAATTGGAGTGGACCTGCTTTTATTTCGAGGGTTCAAAAACCAATGGTGCCGCGTCATCACACTGGTGGGATCGGCGCTGCAGATGGCATTTCCAAAAGGTGGGCGTGGCCGCTGAGGAAGCCCATCTGCTCTGGGAGCCGGCCAGGCAGCAGGTAATCGACGCCCTGACTGCAGAAAGCCGCCAATTGCAGGGAGAATTGTACCGTTGGAAAGTATCCAACTTAAAACGGGTTGAATCACTGAAACGGCAGGTTGACTTATTCATTGAACATTTCGATGGAATCCAGCGGGACCAAACCGATCTCTTCGATCAGGATCAACTTGACATTTAGCAGTCAAAATGCCAGATTCGGGCCATGAGCGAAGACGGAATCCACATTAATGAATTACCGCAACTGAATAAACCGGTCCTCATAGCCGGATTTGACGGTTGGGGCAATGCCCTGAACATCTCCAACGGCATGGTCGCCTATCTCATTCGACATCTGTCAGCAACAAAATTTGCCGATCTGGACCCGGACGCATTTTATCGCTATGATGAACAGCGCCCGGTGGTCGATATCGTGGAAGGCCGCCTGAACACCCTCACCCCGCCCAGTGGATCGTTTTATGCAGTTGAAACCGGCGAAAATCAGAGTGATATTGTCATATTGAAGGCCAATGAACCCAACCTGCGCTGGTTCAGGTTTATGGAAGTCCTCTTTTCAATCTGCCGCAAGCTTCAGGTCCGCACGATTATCACCCTGGGAAGTATGTACGACAACGTGCTGCATACGGATAGAATCTTTTCAGCGGTTGCCTCAACACCGGAGCGTTTGGCGCAACTGAAGCAAAAGCGCATCAATTCGATATCTTACCAGGGCCCGAGTGCGGTCCATTCCATAATTCAATCCGAAGGGGCGAAAAAAGGGTTCGAATGTATCAGCCTCTGGTCCCATTGCCCTTACTACCTCCAGGGAACAACTCATTTCGGTATATTGTCCTACCTGGGAGAGCTGATTGCCGACCTGGCCAATTTTGAGCTGGAAATCCACGATCTGCAGGCAAACTGGCAGAAGCTCGAAAAACAGATCAATACGCTGGTCGAAGGCAATAGTGAGCTTCAAACCCTGATCAGCAACTTGCGCAAGGAAAAAGTCAAGGGTTCCGCCGCAAGCTTGAGCGGCGCTGCCAACAGCGACAAAAAAGTCATTAATTTACAGGATTTTCTGGATCCAAAGTAAATCATCGCTTCCGGCAATCCGAAACCGGTTAATGGCGCCGGCCGAAACCGGAGCCCCTCCAACCGGAATTGGCCCGACCGTTTATTCTAAAGCCGTGTGTTTGTTTTCCATTGATCCGATGATGGCTGCCAACCCGATGTCTCAATTGGGAGTCTCCTCGATTTTCGTTGTGGCGCCAGCGTTTTTTAGCGCGATACTTGTGCCCGGAATGGGATTTGTTCATTCTGTGGTGCTTTTTTATTTTGCGATGACGAGGAATCGGCTTCAAACGGGAAATATTATGCAGGGATCGGCGGTTGTGCTTTTTTTTGTAGTACCAGCGATGGTAAATCGGATAATAGCAATCGTAGCCATAATCCGGGCACCAATACCGGCCGCCTCTATAAACGACCCGGCTGTTCGCGGCGGCCTGATCAATGAGGTAGTCGGCTTCTCGCCGCGCCTCCTCCGCCAGACGCTCAGCCGCAGCTAGTTTTCGCTCAGCCTCGGCTTCGCGCAATTTAAGTTCGGCTTCCAGTCTGGCAAGCTCCAAACGGGCAAGTTCCAGGCGTTCCTGCCGCTCAGCCTCCTGACGGGCGCGATCAGCAGCTTCATCATAAGGCTCCTCTTTGGTTCTCAGCAGAACCTTGGCGTTAGCGTTAGCAGCAGGTGCGTGATTGCTGAAGTGCCTGACGCCGTTCTCATCCGTCCACTGATAAATATCGGCCAAGGCAGATGTCGCGACGATACAACTTAGCACGGTGAAAACGACCGTTTTGAAGTTTTTCATGGCACACCTCGTTCAAACCTACCGAAATCGGCAATCATACTTAACTTAATTTAAAATTGAAATTTACCATAATATGGCGATACCGGCCATGTCAATCCCGGCGACTTGGAATCGAAACCGGACGACCATAGAGTTTTATGGGATATAGAAATATGATAAGCACATATCAGCCGGAGTAAATTCGCCGATTGTGCTGATATTGGAATATCAGACCCGGACAGCCCAACTGACTTGAAAATTAGGTAAGAATTTTGGATGACGCTGGCGGATCCATGCAAGAATGTGACGGGGTAAAATAAATTGCTGCTTTAGAAGCGACAACGCACCAAACCGGAGAAAATATATAGGATACTGACCAATGGCAAAATATAATCACCATTTTGATATCAAACGATTTGTAACTCCACAGGATAAGAACCAGTATCTTCTGATCAGCCGCAACGAAGCGGCTGTAATCGATGTTTTAGAATCACAGGCAGAAATCGGTCAAATCCTGGGAGATCTGGGACTCGAATTGAAATACCTTCTGATTACACATGCGCATAAATCCCACCTTCAGGCCTTGCCCGAAATAAAAAAAAATTATGGCGGGACTTTCTGCCTGCACGAGTATGAGTACGAACTTTTGAAGGAAATGCAATGCGGCCTGGAACCCGATCGAATCTTAAATGACAAAGACTCGCTGCGACTCGGGGACATCGAAATCGAGGTGCTCCTGACCGCCGGACACACCAAGGGCTCGGTATGCTATCACGTCCCCAAAGCAGATGCCCTTTTCAGCGGCAGCACATTTTTAAAGCGCGGATACGGTAAAATTTGGGGCCCGAAAAGCATGTCGTTAATGCTGTTTAGCCTGAAACGTCTCAGCTACAATATCCCTGCCAAAACAAAGATATATACCGGAAGCGGTGATCTGACGAAGATGGGTAATGAAGGCTGGGTGCAGTGTTTGCGGTCAGTATGAAGGTAAGGTTTCGGGTGTCGGGTGTCGGGTGTCGGGTTTCGGGTTTCGGGTTTCGGGTTGCAGGTGTCAGCGCCGCCGCTGGCCCCGATCGTCCAGTCTGATCAAAGAAAAGAAACTTCAAAAAGTAAATTTTAGATTCTGGAATGCGGATTTTGGATTTAAGGTATTCTGCCTGTCGTTAGCTTTTCGTCGAACGGTCCATATTAATTCAGATTGAGCGACCTGTGGGGTCGTAGCTCGACGTGTTGGGTCGTAGCTGAAAGCGAAGCCTAAAGAGCGAAGCCCCAAGCCTGAAGCGATTCCACTCCGCCTTCGGCGGATCAATCGACGTTCGTCATTCGTCATTTCATGAAGTTTCACAAGAGCACGGCCTCCGGCTAAAGGACAGCCGGTCTGATCAAAGAAAAGAAATTAATGAACGTCGAACATCGAACATCGAACATCGAATAATGTATTCTGTCTATCTTATTAAAAAGACAGAGCAAAGCGTTTCCACCTTTCGACATTCTGCGGTTCGATACGATATTCTGCGGTTCGCTTTCAATGTAGTTTCATAGGAGCATTGTCTCTGGCCCAAAAAACGGCCGGTCTGATCGATGATGGAAACATTGTTCATATGACAACGTAGGGTCGGCCACCGTGCCGACCGCTATTGATTTAGTTTCACACGAGCGGCGGCCTCGATTCGGCTAAGCTCGTCGCAGGCCGGCTAAAGGACAGCCGGTCTGATCGGAAAAGAAACTAATGAACGTCGAACATCGAACGTCCAACATCGAACATCGAATAATGTATTCTGTCTACTTTAAATCAACTAAGTGAAGCGATTCCGCCAATCGTCAATCGACATTCGTCATTTAAAGTAGGCCGTTGTTGGGTTTCGCATTTCATGATGACGCCGGAACAATGTAGGTTGGGTTGAGTGCAACGAAACCCAACAAAGCCCGGAGTTGGCTCAACCCAACCTACAATGGCTATCTGATTAAAAAGACTGAGCAAAGCGATTCCACCCTTCGACATTCTGCGGTTCGATATTCGATATTCTGCGGTTCGCTTTAATTGTAGTTTTACACGAGGACCTAGCACCTCATTCTTCTGACACCCGAAACCTTGCAGGCCGCTCCGCGGCCTACAGTCCATTGGCCTCAGATATCAACCGCCAGGCTTCCTCGGCGGTTTCAACATATGCAAACAACTCAAGATCCTCGGCGCTGATGACGCCTTCTTCCACGAGTGCATCGAAATTGACTACACGGTCCCAGAACGCTTTGCCGAACAACAGCACCGGAATCGGCTGCACCTTTTTGGTCTGAATGAGGGTCAGCGTTTCAAAAAGCTCATCCAGCGTACCGAAGCCGCCTGGAAAAACCACCAGGCTTTTGGCCCGCATTAAGAGGTGCATTTTGCGAACCGCAAAATAATGGAATTGAAAGTTTAAATCCGGCGTAATGTAGGGATTGGGTGACTGCTCATGGGGCAACACGATATTCATACCGATGCTCGGCATACCGGCTTCATGGGCGCCGCGGTTGGCGGCCTCCATGATGCCCGGTCCCCCGCCGGTAATCACCACCAGTTTGTCCTTGCCGGTGTTGCTGGAGATCAAATGCCCCAACTTACGCGCTTCATCGTAGTATCGGCTGTTTTCGAGTACCCGGCGGGCGATATCCACCTGACGTGCCAGCAGGGGATCCTGTTTATTGCCGCTGCGCTCGGCTTGGGCCGAAACCAGGCGGGCCTCAGCAGTTTCAGGATCCACGATACGGGCACTGCCGAATATCACCACGGTAGACTCGACATGCTGCTCTTTCAGAATTAGTTCCGGTTTGAGCAACTCCAGCTGCAACCTCACATGACGCAAGTCATCTTGCAAGAGAAACTCGGGGTCTTGAAAAGCCAACCGGTAAGAAGCCGATTTGCACTGCGGCGAATCAATCTGCTGTTGAGCGGATATTGCAGCTTCCTGCGCCGATGAGTAAAACTTTTTTTTGCGAATGCTATCTGACATATGATCTCCTTCCGGCAAGATATTTCAATTCATCCCATAATTCGCGCACCGTGCCGGCCGGCACCTCGAACAGTAAGTTAGCTGAGCTCACTGTTTAACAAGACCTTCTTTCAGTAGCAAGCGATTTCGACCCAACCGAAGAAATATCGATCTTTATATAGCCAAAAAAAAGCGAAGCACTATATAATTAATCCGCCGGCGCTTTCCTCATACAAATGGATTCAGGATCGCAGATGACAATTGCACCGCTGAATGTGCGGATCTGAGGGTGGATTAATTATGGATTACTTATTTACAGCTAAAATCAAATGTTCTATCGTGCAGCGAGAGCTAAATTGAAGCGCTTGGACAGCCAGGATCATGAAAATTGTATTCGGATACGGGTTCAATGCAGGCAGCCGATCGTCGACTAACCCAGTATATCCAGCGTGGTCCCCAAAATCTTGTCTTGGGCTTGCAGAACTTTCATATTGGCTTCGTAAGCATGTTGGGTAGTCATCATTTGCGGGAACTCTTCGGCCAGGTCCACATTAGAGGTTTCTTTGGTGACCAACTCGTCTTCTTCGAGTTCTTGATAGCGATGACCGGGAGTGTCAACACGATTTACGTCTACCTGCACATTACCATTGTTGCCTTCTCTCAAAGAGGCCTTACTTTTTTTGAATCCCTCGGTATTGACGTTGGCAACGTTATTGGAGGTAACAGCCAATTGGGTTTTGTAGGCTTGCAGTGCTGAAATGGTGCTGTTGACCGATGAAATCATGGAGCGGCTCCCTTCGTAAAATAAAACCCCACCTGACAGAAAAGCATCACTTGGTGGGATCAAGCGAAATAGTGGACTGTAGCGTTATGTAAACCGTCATGTCGGAGGATATCCAAAAAATGGACCGATCAGGCTGCCGACAGGCCGGATTGTAAACTAAAAACTTCCCGAAATGCCGTTTTTCTCGTGCGGCGCGATTCCTCATGTCTATAATCGTGAGAGCCCGGCCGAGAAGATGCACGCGCATCAGAGAAGTCTTAGTAGCTATCGCAAGATAGTGAACATCATGAATGAGCAATTTACGTGCCATTTCGAGATCAATTTCGATCTCTATTAATTCCAAGTAGTTGACTTTTAATCTATAGAAACCGGCGTATCTAAATTGACAATTATCGTCATTTTTTCTGCCCTAAATTGTCAGTAGTCTGATTTGCAAACTTGAAAGGAAAAAGCGTATGCGATTTGAATTTGCCACGGCCGGCCGAATAGTTTTCGGGGCCGGGACCCTCGGCGAGATTGGTGATCTGGCGGCAGATAAGGGACACCGCGTGTTTCTGGTAACCGGCAAAAATCTTGACCGTGCCACCCCGCTGATAGAGCAGTTAAAAAAACAGGGTATAACGATAACGCAGTTCAGTATACCGGGAGAACCGACCACTGAGCTGGTGCTGACCGCGGTGGAAAGTGCCCGTCGGGCGGCTAGTGATTTCGTGATCGCCATGGGAGGCGGCAGCGTAATGGATGCCGGCAAGGTCGTGGCGGCCATGCTGACCAACGGCGGCGAACTAATGGATTACCTGGAGGTAATCGGACGCGGTCAGCCGCTTCGCGAGAAACCCGCCGTCTTCATCGCGATACCGACCACTGCGGGAACCGGTGCCGAAGTGACACGCAATGCGGTCCTCGACTCTCCTCAACACCGCGTGAAAGTCAGCATGCGCAGTCCCCTCATGCTACCGGATCTGGCTTTGATAGATCCGGAGTTAACCTACTCGATCCCGCCTGATATAACGGCCGTCACCGGGCTGGACGCGTTTACGCAATTACTCGAGGCCTATGTCACCGCGCAGGCCAATCCATTGACGGACGGCATTTGCCGCGAAGGCTTACAGTGCGCTGCCCGCTCATTAAAAATAGCCTGTTTAGACGGCAAAAACACCGGTGCCCGCCGCGATATGTGCTTGGCGAGTCTATTTGGCGGCCTGGCTCTAGCCAATGCGAAATTAGGTGCCGTGCACGGGTTCGCCGGCCCCCTGGGGGGGGATGTACAATGCGCCCCACGGCGCCTTGTGTGCCGGTTTGCTGGCGCCTGTATTGGAGATCAATCTCCAAGCCCTGCGCTCCCGGGCTCCGCAATCACCTGCCATCAACCGTTATACCGAAGTCGCCCGAATTATCACGGGTGATTCAACCGCGCAGGCATCTGAAGGCATCAATTGGATCCAGGAATTGTGCTCACAACTGCAGGTACCACGCCTGGCTGAATATGGTATCAAAGAAGCAGATTTTTCAAAAATTATTGAAAAATCCAAAAATGCCAGCAGCATGAAAGGCAACCCGATTACGCTGACCGAGGCGGAGTTGCTGACGGTGCTTGAGAAGGCGGTTTAGCTAACAAACAGAATGTACCGGAAGCGCCCATGTACCTTTTTTTGGTCAAATAATTGACAATTTTCGGCAGGATAGCCAATATCAATTGTTGGGCCCTAGTCAAATAATTAGTTAACTACCTGTATCGTATGGTAAAATCTTAAGATTATTAAATTGGCACAAATATTGAAATAATAGCTGATAACTCGACCTCATGGGTATCCGTCAAGATCTCGTGGGACCCGGGTTCCGGAGAATTGACCAGCTCCGGAGCAATCCTCCTTTCGTCGCCCCCGGAGCCTGACCCCCTCCGGGGGCATTACCAAATTGTTTAAAGTATGCCATAGTAGGATCAATTGCGGCGAGGTGGCGATAGTCATGATATGTGTATTGGAATACGGCGAAAATATCGGAACACTGCGGAATTTGTTTCAAGATCTGCAACAAGCGAAAGTTTTCGCCAAGCAACTCATTGATCTGGCGGATGATGAATACACCTGCATTGCAAAAAATAAATGGTTTTGTGAGAAAAAAAACGAGTATGTCGAGATAAAGAGCATGTAAATATCCCGATCGTCTGCAATCAATATTCGGCCGCCGGTAAAATAAAGCTAAAGTAATCTCCAGACCAACCGATATAGAATGCAACAGTGTGCTGGCGGGCGCACTGTATTTATAATTCCTTAGGGTAAAGGGCAGCCTCGTATGGGGCTGCCCTTATTCTTTATACGCAGCGAACTTAACCTTCGCATCCTCCAGAAAATAATGGTTGACATTTCCGGTGCTTTAGTTAATTCGGTTATTAGAGCAAAAACATTCAACCCGCCTGATAGTAAACCGAATGACTAGATCCGGATTCTTGTCGTACAGAATATTTTTTTTGCTATGCCTGCTCATGTTCGGACAGGCATCCTGGCTGGTTGCAGATGATAAACCGTCTGTGCCCCGTATTTCCGCCGACCAGCTAAACCAGCGGCTGGGTGCGCCTGAAACAGCGGTTATCGATGTCCGTAAGCCCCGCAACTGGTGGCGTACCAGCAAAAAGATATCAACGGCGCTACGGGAGGATCCGTCAAAAGTTGATCAATGGGCCCTGAAATATTCCAAGAATCAAACATTGATTTTTTACTGAACCTGAAAAAGCGAAAGGACAAGCGCCCGGGTGGCGCGGTATTTTATAAAAAGAGGTTACAATCGCGTGTATGCCCTTCAAGGAGGGTGGCAGGCCTGGCGCAAGGCCGGATACCCGGTTGAAGATAAGTAAGGCAGGTACAGGTTGCTGTACCCGGTGAAAGGTTATTCGTTATCCGTTATTCGTTATTAGATTTGTGTGAGCACGGCCTTTATCACTAACGACTGATGAGATAAAAAAACAGATCGCATTCCTTTTCAACCAATAACCAATAACAATTAACGAATAACTGTCCCCCGAAATGGGAGGCAAAAAAATGTGTGGTCGTTTCGTACAATTCAGTTCCTTGCGGACCCTGGAAGCCAATTTCCCGATCGATGCGATTGCCGGGGACGTTAGGGCAAATTATAATGTTGCCCCAACGCAGGAAGTTTTGGCTATCATAAACCAGAATGGCCGTCGACTGGAAAAGCTTCGCTGGGGCCTGGTCCCGAGCTGGGCCAAGAATGTGTCCGGTGCTTCCAGGCTGATAAACGCCCGGGCCGAAACAGCCGCCCACAAACCAAGCTTTCGAGCGGCGTTCAAACGTCGCCGATGCTTAATAATGGCCGATGGATATTACGAATGGCAGGGTGAAAAAGGGAATAAACAGCCCTATTACTTTTCACGGCCATCGAACCGTCCATTTGCATTCGCAGGACTGTGGGAAACCTGGCAAAGCAAAGCGGATCCCGGGGATGACCCAATTTATAAATCCTGCACCATCCTGACAACCGCAGCCAGTGATTCCTTGCGGGATATCCATCACCGAATGCCGGTTATTCTGGAACCAGAGGTTTATGAAAACTGGTTGGACCCCAAAATACACGAACCCGATCGCGTGGAAAATATCTTGCAGAATCATCTGATCCGCAGCATGCAATATTATCCGGTTTCCAAGCTAGTCAACCGGGTGCAGCACAACTCCGCCGAAAATATCAGCCCCCTGGCCGAAAGATGATATGGCATAACTAGAGCTATTTCAAGAATCAGTGTAACTTCATTTCGATTTTTGTCTCTTAACTCTAGCCTGATGTCCTCCCCTGCCGTTCGACCAGGGTCAAGCAAAACCTTGAAAATCAACATCTCGTCAAAATTACGATATCATGGATAACCCGATTTCTATCCAAATGAATCGAGTGTTATCCATTCGTTAATAGCAGGTAAAATACAGAAATGACAGCGACTGAAGACGACGAAAAATACAACCATTTATATCACCGTCAGCGAGGATGCGCAGACTTGGTAACCGTCAACTACTGCGTTCCCGGAACTATGTCCCGCTGCAGTGCCGGTTTAATCTGGCAGGAGCAGAGAAAATGCAAATATGCAATTAAATCCACCGTCAGCAATCGGTGCATGCATTTCATCGAGTCAATATATGGTCATTGCGACAGTGTGGATGCACAAAGAGGACACCGTCCGAAATAGTCGTCAACTAAAAAACCCCCCGGAAGGCCATACCGGCCAACCGGGGGGGGGTGGAGGTTGCGATCATAGCGGTTTTAATTTTCACTATTCAGCACGGCGAATCAATGACTCAGGGTAACTCTGGCAAATTGCTATGACCAGTTTTGGCATGCGCCCTGCTGTTATTTGGCGACGCCAGCCACACAACCTATGACTAAAATGGGCAGCGGACAAGACCGCCCATCTAAGGAGGGATAATTATTATTATCACTATATATGGACATTTGTCAAGAAAAAAATCTATATATAGTATATTTTCAATTATGCCTTCAAAAAATAAATTTGATGATTACCTTAGAGATCGGAATCCTGGACAAGGCCAAAGGTATAAAAATGAAGACTAAGGTAAAATTCATATTCGGGTTGCTGGTGTGGCTGGTGGCGGCCGGCCCGGTGGGTGCCGAAGGAAATCTGACGAAGTTGGTGGACAAAATTCGCCCGGCCGTCGTCACCATCGTCGTCTATGATGTAGATCGCAAAGTTATCAGTATCGGCAGCGGATTTTTCATCGACAAAAGCGGCCACGTAATAACAAATTACCACGTTATCGATGGGAGCTATGCCGCCGAGGCCCGCACATTTGATGGGAAAGTATATCCGATCAAGCTGGTGGTGGCCGACAACAAGTCGGTTGACCTGGTAAAAGTACTGGTGGATATTCCCCGCCAAAAAATTAAACCGATTAAATTAAGCAAAAAATTACCTGCCATAGCCGAACAGATCCTGGTGGTCGGCAGCCCGATGGGGCTGGAGCAAACCGTCAGTGAAGGCATCGTTTCATCGATACGTGAAATTCCCTCGGTAGGTAATTTTTTTCAAATGTCCGCCCCCATATCCCCGGGTTCCAGCGGCAGTCCGGTAATAAACCTGAAAGGGCAGGTAATCGGCGTCGCCACCTTTCAATTTGTGCGCGGTCAGAACCTCAATTTTGCCGTGGCCGGCGAATCAGCACTTAAATTAAAACCGACGGGCCCCGCCCTGGCAATATCGCGGTGGACGTTTAACAACAGCCTCGAGCAACCAAAGTTGGCCGAAGATCTTTGCCGCCAGGGATATAGTTTTTCAATAAACGGAGAGGATCAGAAAGCCCTCGAATTTTTCAGGCAGGCCATCGAAAAAGATCCGAAAAATACGATGGCCTGGAACGGTCTGGGATATTGCCATGTCGGGCTGAACAATCCCCAGGCGGCCATCAGAGCGTATCAACAGGCGATTAAAACTGATCCGACCGATGCATCGTTGCACTTTAACTTGGCAAATTATTACATTAAACTGGGATGTCAGCAGGCGGCGATCGAGTCTTACCAACAGGTAATATCGCTCAATCCGGCTTTCGAAAAGGCCTATTTCCGGCTGGGGGTGATCTACACTCAGCTTGATCGATTGGATGAGGGAAAAGCTGCCTTTGAGGAAGTGATCAGGCTAAATCCCAAAGCCGCCTCGGCCTATTTTAACATTGGTATTGCCTATACCAAACTGGGCCACTATCACGAGGCAATCAACGCCAACAAAGCGGTCTTGCGCATCAAGCCCGATTTTGCGCCGGCCTACAATAACATGGGCTTGGTATACGGCAAGCTGGGCCAACCCCTCGATGCGGTCAAGGCTTACAAGGAAGCCATTCGGGTTAAGCCGGATTATGTTTCCGCGCATTTCAACCTGGGCTCCGCCCTGCTGCAAAAGGGTGACAAAACCGGCGCCTTGGATGAATACAAGATTCTGAAAAAATTAGATAAAGAAGCAGCCGACAATTTATTTAACAAAATTTATTACGGGTCTATCTACCATTTAAAGGATTAATTTAAGGCGATGTCTTCGAGTCCCCATGATTTGGTTCTGCGTAGCCGGATTCCGGAAAGCCTCATAATGAGGATAATCATCATATCGATAGTGGGGATC